>WBZU01000146.1_pt1 | contig 69639 bp, 58 predicted proteins | sample 5204311 | NCBI WGS metagenome assembly WBZU01 (sample SAMN12344359, study PRJNA552823) | activated sludge metagenome | biome: Activated sludge suspended growth; feature: Nitrification reactor; material: Wastewater; isolation source: activated sludge from nitrification reactor of wastewater...
GATCCAGATGATCGGCGTCGCGATCATCGCGATCGGGATCCCCGAGTTGTTCGCATCCATCGACGCAGGCCACCACCCGGCGATGACGGTCCCGGTGATCGGCTACATCGTGATCCGCGGCGAGGGCGGCCGCATCGTCTTGCAGCGCGATACTCCCGTGCGCTAGCACGACGGCCCGATCCGCGACGGTCAGCGCGAGCCGCACGTGCTGCTCGACGAGGACGATCGCGGTGCGGTCGGTCGACGCGACGTCGCGCAGCGTCGGCAGGATGGATTCGACGATCACCGGGGCCAGGCCCATGCTCAGCTCATCGATCAGCAGCACTTTCGGTCGCTGCAGCAGGGCCCGTGCGATTGCCAGCATCTGCTGCTCGCCGCCGGAGAGTGACCCGGCGGCTACGTTCATCCGCTTGCCCAGTGCCGGGAAGTACTCCAGCGTCGAGGCCACTGAGCTCTGGTAGGCCGCGCGCCCGCCCCGCGACGCCAGCCGCAAATGCTGTTCGCACGTCAGATTGCGGAACAGGGCGCGGTCGTCGGGGACCAGCACCAGCCCGTTGCGCACGGCGGCGCGCGGATCACCCGAGCGCAGCGGCTCGTCGTCGACGAAGACGTCGCCGCCCAGCCGCGGGATCAGCCCGGCCAGCGTCATCAGCACCGTCGTCTTGCCGGCGCCGTTGGGGCCGAGCAGAGCCAGGATCTCCCCCGGTTCGACAATCAGGTCGAAACTGCGCACACAGGGGTTCTTGTTGTAGCCGGCATCGATGCCAACGGACCGCAGGCCGCTCATGACCGCACCTCTTCCTGGTTGTCACCGGCGGTGCCGTTCTCATCGGACCCCGAATGGTCGGAGGTGCCGAGGTAGGCCTGGATCACGCGGGCCTCGGATCGGATCAGATCGGGTGGTCCCCTGGCGATGACTTCGCCGAGGTCGAGTACGACCACGCGATCGCAGAGCCGCAGTACCAGGTCCATGTCGTGATCGATCAGCAGCATCGTCACACCGCCGTTCGCTGCGGCACGCAGCCGCTCACCGAGCCAGCGGCTCTCTGTCGAGTCGAGGCCCGCGGCCGGTTCGTCGAGCAGCGCCACCGCCGGGCGTCCGGCGAGCACCCGCGCCACCGACACGAGCTGGCGCTGACCCTGGGAGAGGTCGGCCGCGACGACATCGGTGAGATCGGAGATCTCCAACAGGCGCAGCGCCCGGCTCACTGAACCGGCGACGTCGCGGTCACCGCGGGCGACGCCGACGCTGACGTTCTCCGCGACGGTCAAGCTCCTCGTAGAGCTCGATGTCCTGGAAGCTGCGACCCAGTCCGGCGCGGGCGCGCCGATGGGGGACGAGGTCGGCCAGATCGGCGTCGCCGAGCCGGATCTGCCCCGATGACGGCACAAAGCCGCTGATGGCGTCGACGAAGGTTGTCTTGCCCGCGCCGTTGGGGCCGATCAGCCCCACGATCTCGCCGGGGCGCAGGTCGAGGTCCACACCGCTCACCGCGGTGATCGGGCCGTACGTGACGGTGATGTCTTTGGCGGTGAACACCGGCCGGGCGCGCGTACCGGGCTCGAGCGAGTCGTCGGACGCCACGTCGGACGCTACGTCGTCGGCAACCTTGACGACGGCTGCGGAGTCCTCGTCGGTCAATGTCGCCGGCCCGATAGCGCTGCCGACCGGTGCCGCGCGCCGTCCCGACAACCAGGAGGGCAACGGGATCCGGTGCAGGCGCCCGCTTATCCCGTCGGGGCTGGTCACGACCGTGAGCACCAGCAGGATGCCGGTGGCGAGCATGTAGTAGTCGCCGAAGTGGACGTATTTGTCCATGACAAACGCCAGCAAGGCGCCCGGGGCGATGATGCCACCGAGCAGTGCTCCCGAGATCGACGTCACGCCCGCGATATAGAACGCGGCGAACAGTCCGATGCCGGCTAGGACGGCGAAGGTCGAGGCGGTCGCGACCGTCTGCTGGTAGGCCAGCAGGACGCCGCCGAGTCCGGCGATGAATGAGGCGATGGCGAAGGCGATCAACTTGGTCACGCCGACGTTGATCCCGGATGCGGCCGCGGAGCGCTCGTTGGCGCGGACCGCGAGCATCGCCGCGCCGAGGCGGGAGCGGCGCAGGAACGCGACCCCGAGCGCGCAGGCCACGAGGACGACGAGGCACAGCACACCGAAGGAGATGCGGTAGCCGTCGCCGGAGCCGACGGCGAGGTCGATGCCGAAGATCTTCGGGTCCGGGATGCGCAGCGCTGCACCGTCGTTGAGGTTCTTGAGCTGTTCGGTCTGTCCGTTGAGATCGGGGTTCTGGAACCACGCCTGCTCGAGGAACACCGCGAGCGCCAGCGTCGCCACCATCAGTGGAAGGCCCCGTACGCGCAGCGACGGGAGCCCGACGATGATGCCGATCACGGTGGCGATCAGCACCGCCACCAGTGGGGCCAAGGGGAACGGCAGCCCCCAGTCCATGGTGATCCGTGCCAGAGCGAAGGCGCCCGCCCCGGCGAGGGTCAGCTGCGCGAGCGAGACCTGCCCGGCGTAGCCGGTGATGACCAACTGCGACAGCGCGATGACGCCGAAGATCAGGCTCATGATCACCGCAAGGCGCAGGCTGCCCGAGCTCAGGTAGAGGGCGGCGATCACGACGATGATGCCGAGCACTGTCGGGACGAGGAGCCGGTTGGGGCGTGGCGAGCGCCCGAGATCCTGGCGGATCAGGGCGCCGCGCCCCGGTAGCGCCTGACCGCGGATCAGTAGGAACGCGAGGATCAGGACCAGTGGTACTGCCTCGCCGAGGCCGTACTTGGGGAGCCAGCTGAAAACATCCTGGAGTTTGGTGACCTCGCTCATCAGCATGCCGATGACCAGGCCGGCGCCAACGGTGACGCCGATACTGGTGAAGTTGCCCACCAGCGCGGCGGCCAGCGCCGGGACGAGGAAGAGGCTGTAGGCGAACGGGCTTAGCGTCGTGATCGGCGCGATCAGGATGCCGACGAGCCCGGCGACCGCCGACGAGAGCGCCCAATTGGCGACGGCGATCCGGTTGGGCGAGAGTCCGGTGACCAGGGCGCCCTTCTCGGATTCGGCGGCTGCCTCGGTGGCAATGCCGAAGCGGGTGTACCGCAGGACCAGGGCCGCGCAGATCGCCAGACCGATCACGACCGCCGCCAGCCAGAAGTGATCGGTGGTGACGCGTTGGCCGCCGATGGTGAGACCGCCCTGGGGGAAGATGTAGCGGACGGGAGGGGAGTCGTCCTTGACGCGCAGGGCGATCAACGCTTGGAGCACGAGCATGATGCCGATGGCGGCCACGGCCTTGGCGAGCGCGGGCGCGGTGCGCATCGGTCGGAAGACGATGAGGTACAGCAGGATGCCGAGCACGGTCGCGATGAGCACGGCGAGCACCAAAGCGGGGAAGATGCCGAGCTTGGTGCCGAGGTCGATCTTCGCGTCGAGGCCGGGGATGGGATTGAACAGCTTGCCCTGCCGCAGATAGGCGTAGTTGTACGCCGCGTACAGTGCGATCGCCCCGGTCGCGAAGTTCACCACGCCGGAGCTCTTGTAGGTCATCACCAGGGCTAGACCGAGTGCGGCGTAGACCGCGCCGTTGCCGATGCCCATGGCGAGGTAGGCCACATAGTCCATGGTGCTGCCCGTCTTCCTGTCGATCGTGGTTAAAGAGGGGTGACAACGTGTTCGGGGGCCGCACCAAGGCGGCCCCCGAACGTCGTCGGAATCAGTTCACGACGGTGCTGTCCGACAGCTTGCCGTCGGCTCCCACGTCGCTGACCAGGATCGACGTGCTGCACAGGTTCGGTGCCTTGGGGAAGGCCTGGCCGTTGCAGGTGAAGGTCAAACCGGGTGCGGCGGGGACGGGGACGTCCACGGCCGACTTCAGCGCGGTGGTGTACTGCTGCGCGGTGATCGGTCCGGCAGGCAGATTCTTGCCGACCTCGCCGAGCGAAGTGATCACCTGGTAGCCCAGGTACGCCAGGCCGTTCGGGTCGACGTCAGGCGCGTACTTCGCGAGGATCGAGCGGTACTTGACCACCGTCGGGTCGTCACCGGTCGTGATGACGGTGGTGAAGGCCTTTGCGCCCTCGACCGCGTCTTGGCCGACGTTGTCGGTCACGGTCTTGTCCAGGCAACTGGCGATCAGGTACTTCGGCACGTCGGGCGCGGCGGTCTTGAGCGCCTTCAGGCTGGAGATGCACTGGCGGGTGTCGCCGAGGATGGTGACCGCGTCGGGCTTGTCGGTCAGACCGGCGGTGATCTGCGGGGTCGGGTCGGCCACGTTCGACGGGATGACCACCACCTTGACGTCGATACCGGCCGGCTTGAAGAAGGCTTGCGCCATCTGGCCCACCGAGGCGGCCGCGTCCCCCGAGTCGCCGATGAGGATGGTGAACTTCTTGACCCCGGCCTTCGCGGCGGTCACGGCTTGGCCCTTGAGGACGGCCACGGAGCCACCGGAGAGCATGTAGCCGCCGGGGGCGCCCATCTCGACGGCCGAGACGGGGGCCTGCGACACGTATGGGATGCCGGCGCGCGCGGCGATCGGCAGCATGACCGCGCCCTGCGCGGTCAGCGGCACCGCGATCACGGCAACCTTCTTCTCGACGAATTCGTTGATGCACTTGGTTGCCGACGCCGGATCCTCCTGCTGGTTGCAGAGGACCAGGTCGATCTTGTGGCCGTTGATACCGCCACCGTTCTCATTGATGTACTTGGCGGCGGCCTCGCCGCCCTTGGCGATTTGCGGAATCGAGACCGCGCCGCCCGAAGAGCCGATCAGGCCGATCTTGATGGCTTCGCCGGTGGCGGCGTCCTTCGAGAGTTCGATCGTCGGGCCGTCGTCTTTGGCGTCGTCCGAACACGCGGTCAGCGCGCCCAGCACCAGTGCGCCGGCGGCGCCGACGGCGAATGCCGAGCGGACTGTCCGTCGGGCGTACAAGGGGGTTTTCACGGGTGGTTTCCCTTCGATTGAGGTGGACGTGGGCAAAACGCTAACGCCTTCCACCTCGTCGATGTCCGTATTCGAGTAAACCGCCGCCGTACGGTTCGGGACCCGTCATGCCGACGAGTCCCGAACCGTACCGCTACTTCACGGCGACGCTGTTCTCCAACTTGCCGTCGGCGCCGACGTCGCTGACCAGCAGACCCATGCTGCACACATTGGGGGCCTGCGGGAAGGCGGTGCCGTTGCAGGTGAACGTCACGCCGGGAGCGGCGGGGAACGGGACGTCCTTGGCCGTCTTCAGGGCCGTCGTGAACTGCTGCGCGGAGATCGGCCCGGCGGGCAGGGTCGCACCTACCTCGCCGAGCGACATCATCACCTGGTAGCCGAGGTAGGCCAGGCCGTTCGGGTCGACGTCGGGCGCGTACGCGGCCAGGATCGACCGGTACTTCACGACCGACGGGTCGTCGCCGGTGGTCAGGATGGAGGTGAAGGCCTTGGCGCCCTCGATCGCGTCGACGCCGACGGCGTCGGTCACCGTCTTGTCCAGGCAACTCGGGATCAGGTAGCGCGGCACATCGGGTGCGGCTGTCTTGAGGGCCTTCAGGGCGCTGACGCACTGTCGGGTGTCGCCGAGGATGGTGACGGCGCCGGGCTTATCGGCCAGGCCGGCGGTGATCTGCGGCGTGGCGTCGGCGACGTTCGACGGGATGGTCACGACCTTGACGTCGATGCCGGCCGGTTTGAAGAACGCTGGAGCCGTCTGGCCCACCGAGGCGGCCGCGTCGCCACTGTCACCGATGAGGATGGTGAACTTCTTGACGCCGTTCTTGGCGGCGGTCTGCGCCTGGCCGCTGAGGAGTGCGAGGGTTCCGCCGCTGAGCGCGAATGCGCCGGGAGCGCCCATCTCGACCGGGGAGACGGCCGAATGCGTCACGTACGGGATGCCGGCGCGCGCGAGGACGGGGACCATGACTGCGCCCTGCGAGGTCATGGGGACGGCGACGACGGAGACCTTCTTCTCGACGAACTCGTTGGCACACTTGGTCGCCGACGCGGGGTCTTCCTGCTGGTTGCAGAGGACCAGGTCGATCTTGTGGCCGTTGATACCGCCGGCATTCCCATTGAGGTACTTGACCACTGCCTCGCCGGCCTTGGCGACCTGTGGCACCGAGACGGCTCCGCCGGAGGCCCCGAGCAGACCGATCTTGATCGGCTCGCCGGTGGCGGCATCCTTCGACAGTTCGGTGGTCGGACCGTCCTTCGTGGCGTCATTCGAACACGCAGTCAGTGTGCCGAGTACCAACGCCCCGGCGGTGCCGGCGACAAGTGCCGAGCGGGCGATCCGCCGGGCGTATTGGGGTGGTTTCATCGCTGGGTTCCCTTCAATTATGGAGCGAGTCGTAATGTAATATAGCGTGACGCTAGTCACAACAGGACGGTTATGGCAAAACGACTGCTGGGGTCCGACTGAGAGATCGCCAAGAATCTCGTCGAAGTACCGCCGGAGAGGCCTTGGCTGCACAGTTTGGGGACGCGAGCCGGGTAGCCTGGGCGGTTGAGCGCCCGGGGGTCCCGGGGTGGGTGCAGAGAGCAGGAAACAGTGAAGGTGTGGCAGCGGATCGGACTCGTCGCGGGAGCGGCTGGACTGGTCGTGGGGATGTGCACGGCGTGTGGTGGCGACGACTCCACGGCGTCCGCGCCGATCACCGCCACGTCGGTGACAACAACGCAGTTCGAGTCGCCGACGATCACCGCTCCGTCGGGCACCGACACCTCCAAGCCCGGACTGCCCGCCACCGCGCCCAACCCGTCGACGACGCAGCCGAAAGACTTCCCCGGGTCGACCAAGAAATCCGAGGCCGCGACCGCCCCGGTCAGCGGGAAGGCCAAGCGCTACCTGGATGCGCTCAAGCGCGACGGCGTCGTGATCATGGGCGACACCGACAACACGATCGCGCTGACGATGGCGCAGTTCGTCTGCGACCAGCGGGGTAAGAACGGCGACCCGACGTCGATGAAAGCCTTCGTCGTCGCGGCCGTCGGACCCGGCGAGAAGACGGTGGAATCGGCCAACATCAAGGCGGACAAGGTGATTCGGGCCGCACACGAGAACTACTGCTGACCCCATGACGACCGCTACCCCTCGGCGCACCAAGACGCGCCGCTGGCTGATCCTGATCCTGGTCCTCATCGCGGTGATCGCACTGGTCCTCTGGCTGCTGCGCGCCTGCGCGCCACCGAAGCCGGGGCCGCCGACCCCGACGCCGACACCGACCCCGACGAGCCCGACCGCCCAGCCGGCGGATTGCCCCGACGTGGAGGTAATCGTGATCCCGGGGACGTGGGAGTCCTCGGCCCGCGACGACCCGTTCCACCCACGGGCCAACCCGAAGTCGCTGATGTTGCGCGTCTCGTCGGCGCTGCAGAACAAGTTCCCAGTCAACCGGGCACGCGTCTACACCATTCCCTACACCGCAGAGTTCCGGAACCCGACCAACCTGACCGACCGCCAGGCTGACTACGACGTGTCCCGCCGCCAGGGCTACCTGCGCACGGCCGGCCGCATCACGGCCGTGAATAAGCACTGCCCGCTGACCGGGTTCGTCATCATGGGCTTCTCCCAGGGGGCAGTCATCGGCGGTGATGTGGCCAGCAACATCGGCAACGGCCGCGGCGTCCTCGAGGTGGAAGACCAGATCCGTGTGTTGGGCGTGGGCCTCATCGCCGACGGACGTCGCGTCGTCAACCAGCAGATCAACGTCGGGCCAAACCCGCCCGGCGTGGGTGCTGAGGTCGCGCTTGGCGGCTTCCACAACCTGGTGCCGGGAATCACCATGAACGGACCCCGCGTCGGTGGCTTCGGCGAGCTGGCCCGCCGCACCTATGGGATCTGTGCGCCCGGAGACCTGATCTGCGATTCGCCGACCATCACGAACCCGCTGCGCGCAGTGGGGCAACTGGTCAACGCGGCCAACAATCCCATCCACGCGATGTACGCCACGCCGAAGTACTGGGAGCTCGACGGAGCCACCGCGACACAGTGGATGTACGCCTGGGCTGTGGGCTTGATTACTGGTGCGCCACACCCGAAACACTTCTGATCAGCAGTCTCAGGTTCATTCTCGTGCATTTGGCCGGTTAGCTCCGGACCGCGTACCGTATCGTCGGTTGAGTTTCTGATGGTCGATACAGGAGTAGTGGATGACCCGCAAGTTCCGATTCGGAGCCGGTGGCGAGGGAAATAAGGAAGAGGGCGGCGCACGCAAGTTCGTCCAACTCGCCCAAACCGCAGAAGAGTACGGCTTCGACACTTTTGCGGTCCCCGACCACCTCGGCAACCAGGTCGGGCCGCTTGCGGCCCTCGGCGCGCTGAGCCAGGCGACGAGCACCATCCGCCTGGGCACGTCGGTCCTGGCCAACGGCTTCCGCCACCCGGCGATCCTTGCCAAGGAGGCCACCACCATCGATGTCCTGTCGAAAGGCCGCCTGGAACTGGGCATCGGCGCAGGTTGGATGAAGGACGAGTTCGACAAGGCGGGTATCCCGTTCGAGACCCCGGGAGTCCGCATCCGCCGGCTCGACGAGGCGCTGACGATCCTCGACGGCCTGATGCGCGGCGAGACGGTCGATTTCGACGGCGAGTTCTACCAGATCAAGGGACTCGAGGGCAGCCCCCGTCCTCGTCAGGGCCCGCGCCCGCCGATCGCCGTCGGCGGTGGCGGCCCCAAGATGTTGGCCCTGGCGGCCAAGCATGCCGACATCATCTCCGTCGCACCGAGTACCACCGCCGACGGAAAGATGAAGCTGTCGGACATGACCATCGAGAAGACGGCGCAGCGGGTCGACCGGATCCGTGAGGTCGCCGGCGACCGGTTCGACGACATCGAGTTGAACTGGACCATCGCGGTAATCGTCATCACCGACGACCGCGTGGCGACAGCCGAGATGGCGCTCAAGGCGCTCGACCAGGGGTACCCCCCGAACATCGAGCGCGACACCGAGTTCAGCGTCGACGACGTGTTGAATTCGCCCTACATCGCGATTGGATCCTTCGAGCAGATCGCCGATCAGATCCGCAATGTCCGCGAGCGGACGGACATGTCCTACGTCGGTGTATTCCCGACGCAAATGGATGCGTTCGCTCCCATTATTCCCATTCTCAAGGGAGAGTAATATGGCCGACGGTCCGCGCCCCGGGGTGGCGACCGCGAACGGCCCCAGACGACTAGCCCCCCGGACCCATTTCGCCGGGTGGTACAGGAGTACGAATGCTGAAGACCGAGTTTGAAGAGTTCCTTGACGAAGATGGGCACCTCCACTTCACCGAGGACGCCACTCTCGTCGATTACGTCGAGCGCAATGTGCGCGACCATGCCGACACGCTGGCCTACCGGTTCATCGACTACTCCCGTGAGCGCGACGGTGAGGCGCACGACCTGACCTGGGCGCAGTTCGGCAAGCGGCTACGAGCCGTCGCCGCGCGCCTGCAGCAGGTGACCAATCACGGCGACCGCGTCGCGATCCTGGCCCCGCAGTCGCTCGAATACGTCATCGGCTTCTTCGCCGCGCTGTACGCCAGCAACGTGGCTGTGCCGCTGTTTTCGCCGGATGAGCCCGGCCACACCGACCGCCTGCACGCCGTCCTCGACGACTGCAAGCCCACCGCGATCCTGACGTCGACCAAGTCGGCCGAGGCGGTCCGCGATTTCTTCGCCGACAAGCCGGCCAAGGAGCGCCCGCGCGTCATCGCCGTCGACGCCGTCCCCGACTCCGTCGGGGCATCGTGGGTTGCCCCGGTCGCCGGCAAGGACCACAACAAGGACACCGTCGCCTATCTGCAGTACACGTCGGGCTCGACCCGCGTGCCCGCCGGCGTCGAGATCACCTACCTCGCAGTGGCGGCCAACGTGCTGCAGATCTACGACACCATCGAGATCGACCTGAACTCGCGCGGCGTCACCTGGTTGCCGATGTTCCACGACATGGGCTTGCTGACGGTGATCCTCCCTGCGCTGGGCGGCCGGTACATCACGATCATGAGCCCGGCGGCGTTCGTCCGCCGCCCGGGCCGGTGGATCAAGGAGCTCGCCGCCCACAGCGACGGCGCGGGCACCTTCGCCGCGGCACCGAACTTCGCCTTCGAGCACGCGGCCGCACGCGGCCTGCCGAAGGACGGCGAGGAGCTCGACCTGTCCAACGTCATCGGCCTGATCAACGGCTCGGAGCCGGTCACGGTCAGCTCGATGAAGAAGTTCAACGACGCCTTCGGGCCCTACGGCCTGCCGAAGACCGCAATCAAGCCGTGTTACGGCATGGCCGAGGCCACGCTGTTCGTGTCGGCGACCGCGCGGCAGAACGAGGCGAAGATCATCTACGTCGACCGCGACCAGCTGAACGCGGGACACATGGTGATCGTCGACGAGGATGCACCGAACGCGGTCGCTCAGGTGTCGTGCGGTCAGGTTGCGACGAGCCAGTGGGCCGTCATCGTCGACCCCGAGGCGCGCACCGAGCAGGCCGACGGCGATGTCGGCGAGATCTGGCTGCACGGCCTCAACATCGGCAAGGGCTACTGGAACAAGGTCGAGGAGACCGAGGCGACGTTCCACAACAAGCTGGCGGATCGCCTTGCGTCGGGCAGCCACGCCGACGGCGTCGGCCCGGATGCCAACTGGATGGCGACCGGCGACTATGGCGTGTGGCTCGACGGCGAGCTCTACATCACCGGCCGCGTGAAGGACCTCGTCATCGTCGACGGCCGCAACCATTACCCGCAGGACCTCGAGTTCAGCGCCCAAGAGTCGTGCACCGCGCTGCGCCCGGGCTTCGTCGCGGCCTTCTCGGTCGCGGCTAACGAGTTGCCGGCCGAGGTGTTCGAGAACGCGGCCAGCGGGCTGAGCCGCGATCCCGACGATGCCTCGGAACAACTGGTGGTCGTCGGTGAGCGTGGCCCCGGCAAGCGCGTCGACCCGCAGGAGGTGGCCGACACGGTCCGCGCCGCGATCGCCGCTCGTCACGGCGTGATGGTGCGCGACGTCCTGCTGGTGCCCGCCGGATCGATCCCCCGGACCTCCAGTGGCAAGATCGCCCGCCGCGCGGCGAAGGCGGCCTACATCGACGGCACCCTGCGTGGCGGCTACCAGCAGACTGCGTTCCCGGACGCGCCCGACCAGTAGGCTGGACTCCGATGTCTGAACTTCATAACGACGCCGAGTCCACTGATGCCCCCGAGACTGATGTCCCCGAGACGACGGGTACCGACGGAGAGACGGTCGGCGACCTGACCGTCGCCGAACTGCGCGATTGGCTCCGCGAATGGGTCTCGGAGGCGACCGGCATGCCGGCCGATCAGATCTCCGAGGACCGGCCGATGGAGGAGTTCGGGCTGTCCTCGCGCGATGCCGTCGCCCTCGGCGGCGACATCGAGGACAAGACCGGGGTCGTGTTGACGGCCACCGTCGTCTACCAGCACCCGACGATCGCCTCGCTGGCCAAGCGGATCATCGAGGGCGATCCCGACGAGGGGCGCAATGAGCTCGACGCGTTCTGGGAGCGCGAGCGCAACCCTGACGACGACATCGCGATCGTTGGCTTCTCCACCCGCTTCCCGAAGGCCGGCGAGACCCCGGAGTCGACGTGGGAGGCGCTGATCACCGGGCGCGACGGGATCTCCGAGCTGCCCGACGACCGTTGGCTTGAGTTCAAGTCCGATCCCCGCATGCGCAAAGTCCTCGCCGAACGCAACACTCGTGGCGGCTACCTGGACGACGTGAAGGCCTTCGACGGCGACTTCTTTCAGATGAGCCCGCGCGAGGTTGAGATGGTCGACCCGCAACAGCGCCTCGTCCTGGAATTGACATGGGAGGCGCTCGAGCACGCCCACATCCCGCCGAGTGATCTCAAGGGCCGACGTGTGGGCGTCTTCGTCGGCACATCGACCAGCGACTACCAGCTGTTGGCCGCGCTGGGTCTGGGTGAGGGGTCCGACGAGACGGCCGCCTATGCGCTCACCGGCACCTCGACCTCGATCATCGCGAACCGCACGTCGTACTTCTTCGACTTCCGAGGCCCGTCGATTGCCGTCGACACGGCATGCTCGTCGTCGCTCGTGTCGGTCCACCAGGCCGTGCAGAGCCTGCGCTCAGGCGAATCGGACGCCGCTGTGGCCGGTGGGGTCAACATGATCCTCACACCGGCGGCCACGATCGGCTTCGACACCATCGGGGCGGTCGCCAAGGACGGGCACATCAAGGCCTTCTCGTCTGACGCGGACGGCATGGTCCGAGCCGAGGGCGGCGGCATGTTCGTCCTCAAGAGGATGGCCGACGCACGACGCGACGGCGACCAGGTGTTGGCCGTCATAGCCGGTTCGGCGGTCAACTCCGACGGCCGGTCCAACGGCTTGCCGGCGCCCAACCCGGAGGCGCAGGTCGAGGTGCTGCGCGCCGCCTACACCGATGCGGCGCTCGATCCGCGCAACGTCGACTACGTCGAGGCGCACGGCACCGGCACGATCCTCGGTGACCCGATCGAGGCCGATGCGCTCGGTCGAGTCCTCGGCAAGGGCCGCGAGCCGGACAAGCCCGCACTTCTGGGCTCGGCGAAGACGAACTTCGGGCACATGGAGTCCGCCGCTGGCGCGGGAGCACTGGCCAAGGTCGTGCTCTCGTTGACCAACGACAAACTCCCGGCGTCGCTGAACTACGCCGGCCCCAACCCGTACATCCAGTTCCAGGCCACCAACCTCAAGGTCAACGACGAAGCCTCGGACTGGCCGCGCTACTCCGGGCACGCCGTGGCCGGCGTGTCCGGATTTGGCTTCGGCGGCACCAACGCGCACCTCGTGGTGCGCGAGGTGCTCGACTCGGACCTGCACCCGGCACCGCCCGTCGCCGACGACGAGGGTGTGTCCGGCGAGAGCGTCGCAGTGGAGTCGGCCGACGTCGATGACGACGACGACGACGAGTACCTGACTGAGGCCGAGCGCGCAGTCCTCGCCGCCCAAGCGAAGAAGGACCAAGCGCCGGCCGCCGAGGTGGAGGTTGATCCGGCAGAGGGCTTCGCGCCCTGTGCGGTGGTCCGCGAGAGCGAAGCGAACGAGGACGATGAAGCGCCGCAGGGTGTCGTCATCCCCCTCGTGGTCTCCGGATTCGTGTCGTCGCGCCGGCGCAACGCCGCCAAGCGTCTCGTCGAATGGTTGGAGTCCGACGAGGGCGCCGCGACTCCGCTGGTCGACATCGGCCGGGCACTCGCGCACCGCAACCACGGCCGCACCCGCAGCGTCGTCATGGCCCGCTCCCACGAGGACGCCATCAAGGGTATGAAGGCGGTCGCCGAGGGCAAGAGCAACCCGATCGTCTTCACCGCCGATGCGCCTGACGCGACGTCGGCGGTCTGGCTGCTGTCGGGCTTCGGTTCGCAGCACCGCAAGATGGCCAAGCAGCTATACCTGGAGAACCCGGTCTTCCGCAAGCACGTCGACCGAGTCGACGAGTACGTGCAGCGCGAGCTGGGCTACTCGATCGCCGAGATCTTCCTCGACGACGAGCAGACCTACGGCATCGAGACCAGTCAGGTCGGGATCTACACGATCCAGGTTGCGCTGGCCGACACGATGCGCCACTTCGGTGCCGAGCCCGGAGTACTGGTGCCCCACTCGATGGGGGAGGCGTCGGCCGCCTACATCAGCGGCGGGCTTTCGCTGGCGGACGCCACTCGCGTCATCTGCCAGCGTTCGCGCCTGATGGCCGAGGGGGAGGCGACGCTGCAGGGCGACGACATCCGCCTGATGGCCCTGGTCGAGTACAGCGCCGAGGACATCACCTCGGTCCTCGTCGACTACCCGGACCTGGAGATCTGCGTCTATGCGGCACCGACGCACACCGTGATCGGTGGGCCGGAGCCGCAGGTCGATGCGATCGTCGCGCGCGCCGAGGCCGAGGGCAAGCTGGGCCGCAAGCTGGCAACCAAGGGCGCCAGCCACACCTCGCAGGTCGAGCCGATCCTGGGTGAACTGGCCTACGAGCTCACCGGCATCGAGCCACTGCCCATCACCAGTGGCATCTACAGCTCGGTGGACCGGGAGACCTACTACCGGCCCGGCACTCCGGTGCACACCGTCGAGTACTTTCTCAAGGGCCTGCGCCACAGCGTGTGGTTCAGCCAGGCGGTCGCCAAGACGGTCGAGAACGGGCACCGCACTTTCATCGAGCTCGCACCCAACCCGGCCGTGCTCATCTCCGTCGCCGCGGTCACCTTCAGCGCCGGATTGCACGACGCCGAGCTGGTGGAAACCCTGCGTCGCAAAGAAGACGAGAGTGACGGCCTCATCACCGCGCTGATGAAGCTGTACGTCCACGGGCATCCGATGAACGTGGCCTCGTTGTTCGGCAGCGGACCCTTCGCCAACATCCCCCGGACGGACTTCCAGCGGCGGGACTACTGGCTCACCGCGGACCTGTCGACCGGTTCGGGTACGACGACGATCCCTGGCGCCCACGTGGCACTGCCCGACGGGCGGCACGCGTGGGAGGTCAATGCGTCCGCCGTCGACGATCCGCGTGCGCTGGTCGCTGCGGCCGCGTCGCAGGTATTCACGGATGCGACGGTCGGTGCCACTGCGGTCCACGGCGACTTCCCGTCGTCGGGAACAGTCACGACGACGCTGACCCCGCACCCCGGTGGTGGGTCCGCGACCGTTCACGCCCCCGACGGCAAGCATTTCCGCCTCCTCTTCGAGGCCGCTGTCGCCGGTGCGCCGAGTGAGCCCGATTCCGCACCGACTGAGCCCACATCCGCGTCGACCGAGCCCACATCCGCGGCGACCGAGTCCAAGGGCGCTGCGGCCTTCGCCGATGACACCGTCATCGTGGAGGACGAGATCGTCGACAACATCGGCGACAAGTGGGACCCGGCGTCGGGCGAGAAGGTCGGCGATCGCCTCGCCATCATCGTCGGCGAGTCGATGGGCTACGACCCGGAGGACCTCCCGCGCGAAGTGGCGCTGATCGAGCTGGGCCTCGACTCGCTGATGGCGGTGCGGATCAAGAACCGCGTCGAGTTCGAATTCGACATCCCGCAGCTGCAGCTGCAGGCGATGCGCCAGGCGAGCCTGGCCGATGTCGAGAAGTTCGTCGCCTTTGCGGTGACGCACCGCGACCAGCTCGACAGCCTGGCCGAGAATGCGGCCGGCGAGGGCGAGCTGGACACGGCTGCGCTCAACGCCTACATCGATGAGCAGATCGCCAAGGACAAGGCTCAGAAGGACGCCCAGCCGACCGAGCCCACATCTGCGCCGACCGAGCCCGCCGCGACACCGACCGAGCCCGCCGCGACACCGAGCGAGCCCACATCGGCACCGAGCGAGCCCGATCCCGCGTCGACTGAGCCCACCAAGAAGGCGCCGGCGCAGGACAAGTCCCTCGACCTGACCAGTCAGGCCGCGGTGGCCGAGGCCGCCGGTTCCGATGTGCCGCCGCGCGACGCCGCCGAGCGCCTCACCTTCGCCGTTTACGCGACGATCACCGGCAAATCCGCCGGGGGTATCTTCAACAAGCTGCCGGTACTGAGCGAGGAAACCGCGCAGAAGCTCACCGACAAGCTCAACGAGCGGACCGGCGGCGACGTCGATGTCGAGGACGTGCTGGATTCGGAGACCATCGAGGAGATGGCCGACTACGTCCGCAGCTATCTCGACGCCGGCGCGGCGACCGACGGCTTCCTGCGGTACCTGCGCCTGGTCCCGGACGGCAAGAAGTCCTACGACACGAGCGCGGGCGATCCGGTCCCTGTGCTGATGTTCCATCCGGCCGGCGGCAACACGAGCGCTTATGAGGCCCTGCTGAAGCGACTGCCCGACGATCAGCCCGTCATCGGGTTCGACCGCGGCGTCGAGGGCCCGATCGACGAGCGCGTCCGCGAGTACCTGCCGAAGTTGCGCGAAGTGCAACCGCACGGACCTTACGTCCTCGTCGGCTGGTCGTTCGGCGGTGCGCTGGCCTATGGCGTCGCGCAGCTGCTGCGTGAGGCGGGCGAGGAGGTCGCGTTCATCGGCCTCATCGACGTGGTGCGGCCCAAGGAGGACCTCGTCGAGACGCCGGAGTCCAAGCGCGAGCGGCTGGAGCGGTGGAAGGACTTCGCCATCCGCAATTACGACCTCGACGCCGATGTGCCGATCCCGATGGACCGCCTGGTGGAGGCGGACGACGAGGGACAGTTCCAGATCATCATGGAGATGATGGCGATGAGCAACACCAAGATCCCCGGTGGCATCATCGAGCATCAGCGAACCTCGTTCATCGAGAACCGGATCCTCGATCAGATCGAGCCCGTGCACTACGACGGCAAGGTGGTCCTCTACCGCGCCGACCGGATGCATGACGGTGCGATCGAACTGGAGCCCAAGTGGGCCGAGATCGACGAGGACGGTCGATGGAGCGAGGTCGTCGACGATCTGGAGATCATCCACATCGGCGGTGATCACTTGTCGATCGTCGATGAGCCTTTCATCAGCAAGATCGGCGCGGATCTCACCAAGCGCATGTCTAACCTCGGCGAGTGAAGGGACTTCTCGAATGAGTCAGACGACGGCGGAGAAACTCGCCGACCTCCGGGAGAAGCTGGAGGCCTCCAAGGAGCCGGCCGGTGAGAAAGCGCTCGCCAAGCGGGCGGCCAAGGGCATTCTCTCGCCGCGCGAACGCCTGAACCTGCTTTTCGATCCCGGGACGTTCGTCGAGATTGGCGCCTTGGCGAAGATGCCCGGTGCCACCGATACCGGTTACGGGGACGGTGTCGTCACCGGTCACGGACGGGTCAACGGCCGTCCGGTTGCGGCATTCAGCCACGACCAGTCGGTGATGGGCGGCACCGTCGGCGAGATGTTCGGCCGTAAGGTCGCTGCACTGATGGAGTGGAGCGGCAAGATGGGCGCGCCTCTAGTCGGCATCAATGACTCCGCCGGTGCGCGCATCCAGGACGCGATCGTCTCGTTGGCCTGGTATGCCGAGATGGGCGAGCGGGGTCGCCTCGTCTCCGGACTGGTACCGCAGGTGTCGGTCATCTTGGGCAAGTGTGCCGGAGGCGCGGTCTACGGCCCGGCGAACACCGACATCCTCGTGGGTGTGGAGGACCAGAGTTACATGTTCGTCACCGGGCCCGACGTCATCAAGGCGACGACCGGCGAGGAGATTTCTGCGGAGGATCTCGGCAGCGCGCACAACCAGGCACGATGGGGCAACATTCACCACATCGCGCCCGACGAGAAGGCCGCGTTCGACTGGGTGCGCGAGTACCTGGACTACATGCCGTCGACTGCTCACGAGAAGCCCCCGGTCGTCAACCCGGGGTTGGAGCCTGAGATCACTGATACCGACCTGTCGCTGGACACCTTCATGCCTGACAGCGACAACGCCGGTTACGACATGCGTGACGTCATTTCGAAAGTGTTCGACGACGGCGCATTCCTCGAGATCGCCGAGCTCTTCGCGCCGAACCTGCTCACCGGCTTCGCCCGTGTCGACGGCAACAGCGTCGGGATCGTCGCGAACCAGCCCAACGTCATGGCCGGCACGCTGGACACCGATGCATCGGAGAAGGCGACCCGGTTCGTCCGCATCTGCAACGCCTTCAACATCCCGCTGATCTTCCTGGTCGACACTCCCGGAATCCTTCCCGGTGCCGTCGAGGAGGCTAAAGGCACGATCCGGCGCTCGGGCAAGTTTCTGTACGCCTACACCGAGGCCACGGTGCCGAAGGTCACCGTCGTGCTGCGCAAGGCCTACGGCGGTGCTTACGCGGTGATGGGCTGCAAACAGCTTGGTGCTGATCTGAACTTTGCTTGGCCGAGCGCCAAGATCGCCGTCATGGGTGCCGACTCGGCTGCCGCAGTGCTGACCCGCAAGCAGACCGAGGGGGTCGGTCCGGCCGCGGCCGATAAGATCCGGCGTGACTTCATCAATTTCTACAACGAGAACATGGCCACGCCCTACTTGGCGGCCGAGCGCGGGTACATCGATGCCGTGATCGAGCCGTCCACGACACGCCTGGAATTGCGCAAGGCACTAGCGCAGCTGCGTGACAAGCGGATCGAGGACGTTCCCCGCAGGCACTACCTGATGCCCGTCTAGGTTTCGGCAGTTCCTCAAAGTCGGCAGTCTCTCGGTCAACTGACCGATAGTCTGAGGGCTCGCCACCCGTTGTGGTGCGCCCAAACCTGACTGGAGGAGTCTGATGAAGCGTTCTATCGGGTTGCTTGCCGCCCTCGCGGCGAGCGGACTGCTGGTTCTCGGTTGTTCTTCCGACGGAGACAAGGCTCCGGCGTCGTCGACTGTGTCATCGGTGGTGTCGCCGGCGCCATCGGCGAGTCCTACGCCGGGTGCAGACGGCTCGACGGGCAACCGCTTGGGTGCGGAATACTGTGCGCGCAACCAGGATCCGGGCTGCCCGAAGGGCAGCTACGTCGGGCCCAACGCCATCCCGGATCCCAAGGGCGGGCCCGGGTATGTGCCGTGCGAGGGCTCGATCTGTACCAACCCCAACCACGGGGCCGGTGACCCCGACCCGCAAAAAAACGACCAGGGCGACCAGGGTGATAGTGACCAGCAGGGCCCGCCGGAGCCCGGGCAGAACAACTTTCAGGGTCCGGGCGACAACTCCGACGACAACTGACGACAAGTCCTCGACCCAGTACTCTATCGGTCAACTGACCGGTAGGGTGAAGCAGGCGATCACGGTTTGCCTTCGACGCTGGTGGCGTTGACCGGGATCAAGGCTGGCCCGCTTCGGCGGATTACCTCAATCGACATTCTTTGCCACAGTAAATATGACAGCCTGATACACCAGTCGGGCGAATCGTCTGATTTGTCGTTGATTGGAGTATCGGTGAGAAGACTCTATGGACTCGCGGCGGCGCTCTTCGGCGTCGTGTTGGTCGTCGGCGGATGCACGTCGACGGAGACAGCGCCGACGGTCTCCTCGTCGTCGACGTCGAGCATTGCTGCCAAGGGCGACCAGCGCACGTCCGGCTGGGATGCTGCTGGCAAACCGGTCCATGGTGGGCCCGCCGGCGCCGACGGTTCGACGGGCAACAACCTGAGCCGTGACTACTGCGCGCACAACCAGAGCCCGAAGTGCCCGAAGGGCAGCTACGTGGGCTATCACACGAGCTACCACGACAAGCACGGCGGCTGGGACGCTAACGGCAACCCGGTGAACGGCGGGCCCGTGGGCGCGAATGGCGCGACGAACGCCAACCTGACGCAGGAGTACTGCGCCCGCAACCAGGATCCGGCGTGTCCGAAGGGCAGCTACGTCGGGCCCAATGCGCAGAAGGACCCGAAGGGCGGCCCGCATTACGTCCAGTGTCAGGGCACCGTGTGCACGAACCCTAATCACGGCGCCGGCACCGATCCTGGGACCAACGGAGGCGATTCCAGCGTCATCGGGGTGTGGGACGTGAACGGTAACCCGATCGCCGGTGGCCCGCGGGGCGCCGACGGTTCCATCGGCAACAACCTGACCCGGCAGTACTGCATGGCCACGCTGGATGCCCGTTGCCCGCTGGGCAGTTACGTCGCGCCCCCGACCCCTTCTCCTCGGGACGCCCCGCCCGAGCCTGGGCAGACGGAATTCCGGGGTCCGCAGGACCAGGGCCCGCCGGAGCCGGGACAGACCGACATGCAGGGTCCCGACGACGGGGATGGCGACGGGAACTGACACCCTGCGCTGACCACGCTGGGTGTCACCGGGCGTCCGGCGGCGAAATCCGTTGGCCGGACGTCCCGTCCTGGGGCATGCTCGATCCGTGAGTACAACGATGCCGCAGCAGCCCGTGCAGCTGCCGCGCGCCCTGACGCCGTTCGCGTTCCGGCAGTACCGCTGGCTCGCCGTCGGCCTGATCCTGTCCCTGTTCGCCGACGGGGTGTGGGCCATCACGCTGGTCTGGCAGGTCATCGGCATCGGCGGCGCGGAGGCGCAGGTCTCGATGGCCACCGCCGCAGCTGGCGTCGGGATGGTGGTCTCGACGCTGGGCGGCGGAGTCCTTGCGGACCGGGTGTCACAGCGGCGCATCGTCATCGCCCTCGAGGCGGCCAAAGCCGTGGTCTTCGCGGCGGTCGCCGTCGCTTCGCTGAGCGGCGCCCTCCAGTTGTGGCAGGTCGTCGCGGCCGCAGTACTGACCGGCGTCACGACCGGCATGTACTACCCCGCGTACTCTGCGATGCTTCCCGCCATCCTGCCGGAGTCGGACCTGCAGGCCGCCAACGGTATCGAAGGCTTCTTCCGGCCGGTCGCGTTTCAGGCCGTCGGACCGTTGATCGCCGGTTGGGTCATTGCTGCCACAGCCCCCGGATATGCGGTCGTCATCGCCGCAGTGGCGTCGATCGCTGCCGGCCTCTGCTACGTCGCCATGGATCCGGTACCGCTGCGCCGTGAACGGGACTCGTTGGAGGGCAACGCGATTCGCGGCATAGTCACCGATATCAGCGAAGGGGTCGCCTACCTGGTGAAGACGCCGTGGCTATGGGCGACGCTGCTGTACTCGACGGTGCTCGTGTTGGCCACACTCGGCCCGATCGAGGTGCTGATCCCGTTCGTGTTGCGCGAACGCGTCGGCGGTGACGCCGCCGATCACGCGCTCGTCCTCGCCGCCTACGGAGTCGGGGCGGCGATCACCTCGTTGGCCTTCGCGTCGATCCCCATGCCCCGCCGCTACCTGACGATCATGTTCGCCATCTGGGGCGTGTCGAGTCTCCCGCTGGTCCTGATGGGTGTGGCGAACGCCGTGTGGGTCGTGGTTGTCGCGGGTTTCATCATGGGCGTGCTGTTCGACGGCCCGATGGTCTTGTGGGGCACGCTGTTGCAGCGGCGCGTACCGGCCGCGCTGCTTGGCCGGGTCGCCAGTCTCGACTTCTTCGTCTCCGTTGCGCTGCTACCGGTGTCGATGGCTATCGCCGCTCCGGTGGCTGGCGCTTTGGGGCTGAAGACGACGTTCATCGTCGCGGGTCTGATTCCGGTCCCGATCGCGGTGGTGTTCTACCTCGCCGCGCGGCTGTGGCGCGACGAGATCGAGCACCCGCTGCGCGACGAGGACGACGATGCGGACGACGCGGCCGTCGAGGTCCTCGACGCCGACTAGTGCCTCAGCCGACAGGCGACTCAGTAGCCGGTCGAGCGCATCGGCGCCAGGTCCCAGAGCCCGGACTCGCGGGTCGTGCCCGGCACCAGGGTGGCCGGTGGTGCCGGCTCGATCTCGGTGAAGCGCTGCAGCCCGCCCCAGTCGCGACCCCAGTTGTTCCGCAGGTACGTCGGCATCAGCGTCGGCCGTAGTAGCGCCTCGGTGATGCCCAGGGGTCCGCCGGCCTTGCCGGCCATCCACGTCTGGCTGTTGCGCCGCGTCGCGTCGGCCTCGGGCATGATGCGCCACATCGGTACCTCGAGCACACCGTTGCGCACCGCGATGGGCCGCTGGCACGGGAACACGAAGCCGGGCAACCAGTCGATAAACACCGGGTCGGTCTGCCCGACGACGTCGTTGAGGGTGCGCAACCGGTCCACGCGCGGCGGAGTGAGGGCCACCCACTCCTTCGTTGCGTCCGACTTGTCGTCAACGACGATGCGCACGAAGTCCGCATCGCGCGGCGCCTTGTCCAGCGGGAAGCGCAGGTCGCGCCATGCGGGAGCCTCGCCCGCGTCGAGCGGGAACATCCGACCGACGGCGACGACCGAGCCGTCGGCACGGCGGCGGCCGAACTCGAGGAGGACGGACTGGCCCTTCTTCTCGGCGTTGTCGATGTCGACGGCCTGGACCGATCCGGCTACTGCGACGGTGACCAGCGGACGGTCGGTGTCGGGCTGCGACGTGTTGAACGGCAGTTGATACCACCCGGTCGTCAATGCGGCCGGACCGGTGGCCCCGTAGGAGCCGAGCACCGGCGTGTGCGCGGGGTTCAGGCCGAACGGCAGCAGCTGCGTCGATCCGTTGACTCCGCGCGGGCCGCGCCCGCCCCACGTGCCGCCGGCCGCCGACTCATTCGCCGATGCACCTGGGTTCTCCTGCGAGGGCAGTTCCCCGCCGTCGGTGGTCTTCGACGACGACATGATGTTCTCCGGTACGCCGTTGGGCGAGAAGCCCGGTCCGGCGCCCAGTCCGTCGGCGACGGGAGCCGCGGGCCGTCCTCCGACCGCGGCGGGCAGGAGAATGCCCTTCGTCGGGTCCGCGGCGACCAGCACATCGTTGGCCAGTGCGCACTCGTTGCCGGTCATGGCCCGATAGTTCGACTTGGTCCACGACCAACTGTCGCGCTGTACCCAGGCGCCCTTGGCCAGGCTCGCGACCATGAACAGCACCACCAGCGCCGCGACCGTCGGCAGTGGGGCGAACCGGAACGGTCCGCCCAGCACGGGCCCGGTGCGCGTCTTCTCGTCGACGTAGTCGTCGCGGAAGTGGTAGAAGAGCCCGAGGAGAGCAGTGGCCACGGCCAGCGCCAGAATGATCCAACTGAGGTTGATCCCGGCGATCGCCACCGGGCGGTCGCGCCACGGGACGCCGTAGTTGCCGACGAACCACCACATGTTGATGCCAGCGAAGGCCATGGCGGTTACGAAGAAGACGGCCGACGCGGCGAATGCGCGGTTGCGGCGCGACGCCAGCAGCGCGGGGGCCATCATTGCGCCCGCGGCAGCGGCTAGGCCGCCGGCGATGCCCGCGTAGACGCCGAAGTGGTGGGTCCACTTCGTCGGGGTGAACGCGATGAAGAACATCGTGCCGAGCATGACCGCGATCAGGCGCCAGATCGGCGCGCGCGCGACACCGTTGGGGTGGCGGCCGCGCAGCAGGCGGAACATCACGTAGAACAGTGACAGCAGCATCAGCAGGATCCCGATGCGGCGCGAGAGGGTGCCGTCGCCGGTCTGCAGGATCAGGTAGTAGTAGCGGATCGGCTCCTGCCACCATTCGAGGGTCGGGCCGACGTCGGAGGCCACCTTGTTGCCGGTGACCAGCGGCATCACCGACTGGTCGGCGAAGATCATGAACAGCACCGACGTACCCGCGGCGAGGATGGGGGCCAGCAGCGGCAGCCAGCCGTCGCGCTTGTGCCGGGTCACGAGGGTCTTCACAATGGGACGCAGGCCGGCCAGGAGCGCAGCCGCGGCCATCAGTCCGCCGGGTGCCAGGGCCAGCGTCATCGCGGCGGTGACGGCGGCGACGGCGTACGGCAGCAGGCGGCGGGTGGCGATCGCACGCTCGACGCAGCACCACGTCAGCAGGGCGCCGACGGCCTCGGCCGGTTCCGGCCGGATGCCGTTGTTATAGGGCAGCCAGATGGCCAGGAACACGAAAGCACCGGCCCACATCGCGGGTGTGCTGGTGCGGACTGCACGGCCCAGGCGCGGGATCACCTCGCGGCTGATGAGCCACCAGCCCAGCAGTCCGAGCAGCAGCGCGGGCAGGCGCATCCACCACGCCGCAACGCTGACCTGCGTCATCCACGAGATGACCTGGAAGTGCCAGCCGAACGGATCCTGGGGCACACCGAAGTAGCGGAAGTAGTTGTCGGCGTACCCGGCGCCGCTGGCGACGCGCCCAACGGTCATGTTGTAGCCGTCGTCGGAGGTGTTGGCGCCGCCGAACCACCAGAGCAGCAGGATGGCGGTGACCGCGCCGTCGAGCCACGTCAGCTTCCACCAGCCCGCGGGAAGGAACCGGCGGTGGCGCATACCGTCGCGCGAGTCCAGGATCCCCAGGGCGAGCAGCGACAGCAGCGTCATCACCATGCCGACGATCATCAGCAGCGTCTTCAACCGGGTGGGGCTGGTGACGTAGCGGGTGTCGATGTCGGCGGTGAACGACATTCCGGCAGGTGCCGGACCGCGCAGGTCCGAGTACACGCCGACGATCTGCGGGCGCATCTCGTGGTCGTCGGTGTGGTACTGCAGCAAGGCACCCTTGAGCTGGTGTCCGTCGAGTCCTTCGATGGCCGCGCGCACACCGTCGGCGTTGCCGGTGAAGACGACGCGGCAGGCCGGGGCGGCCTGCGCGGCGGCGCGCGGGGCGCTGAGGATCACGACGTTGCGGTCGATGACCTGCAGGGCGTCGTTAGTGACGTTGACGAACAGGCCGCGTGCGGTCGCGGCCACTCCCTCGGCGGGCAGCGTGGACAGCAGTACGCCACCCGACTCGGGCAGCTGCGCCGCTGTCGAACACGGCACGGCCACCGACATGTCGGTGGCCACGTAGGACACCAATGGCGCCACCACGGAGGAGAGCGTGTTGTTCTCCGGCCATACGATCTTCGCGGTCGACCGCTCGACCGGCAGGATCGGCATCGCGATCGCCAGCAGCGTGCCCAGCAGGCCCGCCACGGCCGCGAGGATCTTGGCGCCGCGGTAGTTGTTCGCCGTCAGGACGGTCATTCTTGCGCCACTCATTCCTTGCTCGGCTCCAACCGGATGGACCCGGTTCGCGACCAGCCCCACTGCCTACGAATATCCGTCGTCACCACTGCCGGGCGCGCCTGCGGTTCACGCGGGTCGAGGCGCTCGAGTGCGCCCCAGCCGCGGTGCCAATCGCCGTCGAGGTAGCTGGGGACCGCCGTCGACGTCGTCATCGCGTCGCTGATGGCCAGGAGGCCGCCGCCAGCGGTGTTCATCCAGGTGCGTGATTGGCTCAATGCCATGGCGTAGTCGGGCAGGATCCGCCATTGCGGGATCTCGGCGACGCCGTAGCGGACCCCCATCGGCCGCTGGCACGGGAAGTGCGCGGCGACCATGAAGTCGATCAACGTGGGCGCGGTCGACCCGACGAGGTGCTGCAGGCTGACGACCTGCGGCGCGCGCGGCGGTGTCAGCATGATGAACTGCGCCGCGCCGAGGTTGTTGTCCAGCGCGATCAACCGGACCACGTCGGCCCCGGGGGGTGCCGCCGACATCGGGAGGCGCAAGTTGCGCCACGGCCGGTTCGGGATGACCGGGCCCGGATCGATCGGGATGGCACCGGGACCCATCGGTTCGAATTGGCCAGCTGGCCCCCGCTTGCCGAACTGGAACCGCAGCGACTGGCCGAACACCGTCGCACCGAAGGCGTCGGTCGTGGAGATCGCACCGGCTGCGGTCACCACCAGCAGCGGCGAGGAGTTGCGCGCCGGCAGTCGGTACCAATCGGTCGTCAGTCGTGCCTCACCGTTGAACCCGAAGCTGCCCAGCACCGGCGTCGTGGCCGGCTTCAAACCGTAGGGCAGCGCGGCGGTGGACCCGTTCACCGTGCGGGGACCTCGGCCGCCGGTGGTGCCGGATTCCCACGTGCCCATGACGGCGAACGGTTTCGACGAGGAGCCGGCCACGTGGGCCTGGCCGGGCCGCGAACTGCCCATCTCCGCGGAGAGGTTGGTCGTAATGCCTTCGGGGGTGAAGCCGACCGGGTCCTCGCCGGCCAGTGCCTCCGACGCGGTGCGGCCCGATGCGGGCACTAGCATCCCGGCGTTGGCGTCGGGTTCGACCAGGACCTTGTCGGCCAGGGCGCACGGCTGTCCGCGCAGGGTGCCCACGTTGGTCGACAATGCCGTGGCCACCGGGTAGCGCGTCACCGCTGCTTTGGCGAACAGGGCCAGTTCGAGGATGACGATCCCGCCGGCGATGATCGCGATCGGGGACCCGGCGATCGTCAGACGCATCCGATTCGCGAACTCCTCGTGACGCTTCGCCTCGGCCGCGACCGTCCCGGTCCCGGCGGCATCGGCATCATGGTGCTCGAGACCCTTGTTGTGGACGTAGTCCAGACGCAGGTGCTGCCACGCCGCGAGGACGCCGGTGACGACGGCGAGGATCAGGAAGATCGTCGACATCGGAATGCCCATGAGGACCGGCGCACGGTCGAACCATGCGATCCCGACGTCGTAGAAGTACGGCCAGGCGTTCTTTCCCGCCGTCGCGGCGGCCAGCGCGAACATCAGCCCGGACACGAAGACGGTCAGGTTGCGGGTGGACCGCGCGGCCGACTGGGCGACCGCGAGTGTGGCGGTCGCGGCGACCGCCGCCGCGAGCCCGCTGTAGATGCCGAACTGGATGGTCCACTTGGTCGGGGTGAAGACCATCAGCACCATCGTCACGCCGATGGCGCCGACCGCGCGCCACGCCGGACCGTTGCGGACGCCATCGATGTGGCCGCGGCGCAGCAGGACGGCGACGGTGATGAACGCGGCCGCAAAGAGCAGCAGCACCGGGACGCGGCGCGCCAGCGAGGCGTCGGGGGTGGTGACGGTGAGGAAGTAGTAGCGCAGGTACTCCTGGAACCACGGCAGATTGGGCCCGACCTGGTAGCGGATCTTCATCGCCTCGGCGACGGTCGCGAGCGTTTGGTCGGCGAAGACGACGAGCAGCACGGCCAGCGCGGCGGCCCCCAACGGCGCGAGGATGGCCGCCGTGCCGATCTCGCGGCTGCGGGCCACCCCGATGGCCAACACCGCGCGGGCGCCGACGAGGAGGATGGCGATCCCGATGACACCGTGGGGCGCGGCGGCGAAGGTGAATCCGGCGGCGACGACGGCCAGTCCGACGGGCAGAAGGCGCTTGGAGGTGATCGCGGACTCGATCGCCCACCACGTCAGCAGCGAACCGAGGACTATGACCGACTCACTGCGCAGGCCGCTGCCGAACGGCATCCAGAAGGCGGTGAACACCGATGCGGCCGCCCATACCGGCCACCCGTGGGACACGGCGGTGCCAAGCCGCGGGAGCAGGACCCGGCTCAGGATGTACCAGGACAGCAGACCGCAGGCGAGGCTGGGCAGGTGCATCCACAGCATCGACGTGGAGACCGACGACCAGTGCGCGAGGAATTCGTAGTACCAGCTGAACGGCGCCTCGGCGATGCCGAAGAAGCGGTAGTAGTTCGGCAGGTAGCCGGCCTCGCCCGCGACACGGCCCATGCTGAGGATGTAGCCGTCGTCGGGCCCGCCCGCGCCGAGCAGCGCCCAGACCAGCAGTGCGGCGGTGACGGCCAGGTCGGACAGTCGGGGCCGCAGCGAGGCGAGGAAACCGGTGCGGTGGTGCAACTCGCCGTCGGTGACGGCTTCCTCGTGTGCGGCGCGCACGGTGGCCGAGCGGCGGTCCAAGAGTGCCAATGCGCCGAGGGCTGCGATGATCGCGAGCAGGCCCACGATGCTGACCAGTCGCTTGATCAGCGTCGGAGACGATTGGTAGCGGTTGTCGATGTCGATGCGCGCCGTGAGGCCCTGGTGGCCAGCCTGCTCGATGGCGGCCGGGGGCAGCGACGAGAAGATGCCGTCGATCTGCGGCTGGGCTTCCGGCGCCGCCTGGACCGCGGGGCCGAGTCCCACGAATTGGGCGCTCGGACCGGCCGATCCGGAGTGGATGCGCAGCACCGAGCAGCCAGCCAGACCGGCTCGCGGCGCGCTGGCCAACAGGCTGTTGCGGCTCAACACGGTGACGGTGTCGCCGGCCTTCACCGTCAGCCCGCGGTTCCCGCCCCCCGGAACCGTCGTCAGGACTGTCGAGGTCTCCGACGGCAGTCCGGCGAGCACGGCGCACGGGATGGTGATGTGCAGTGATCGGGCGGTCTGTGCGATGAGGGGCGCGGTCACCGACGAGGAGGTCGTCAGGGTCTGGCCCTGCGGCCAGGTGAACGATGCCTGCACGGCCTTCACCGGCAGCAGTGGCGTCAATGCGCACGCCACGATTCCGACAAGGCCGGCGACGATGGCGAGAAGCCGCAACCGCTTCACCTGATTGCGCTGATCAGCGCGGGCATCGGCGGGCTCGGGCGCGATCGCCCCCGATTGCGTGGAAGACACAGACACGAATTCTCATGTTAGGCGACGCGCCTGAGGAAAAACCCATCGCCACCCAACCCGAGGGGTGCGGGGTCAGTGCCAGATCGGGGTGGGCCGCCACAGTCCGCTACGGACGCGGGTGCCGGTGATGAGCTCTGCGGGCGCGATACTGTTCGGCGCGAATGGGTGGTACCGCTCGAGCGCACCCCAGTCCCGTCCGATATCGCCCTTCAGATACGTCGCGACCGTCTCCGGCTCCTGGGACACCTCGAGCCAGCCGAGGGGACCGCCGCCGCTGGCGCTCTGCCACGTCGACACCGCGGCAGCGAGGTCCGCACCGGGCCGGATGCGCCAATCCGGGATCTCCGCGACGCCGTAGCGGTGGCCGAACGGACGCTGACACGGGAACACCAGCCCCGAGGTCCAATCGACCTGCACGGGGTCGGACTTGCCGACCACCTGCTGCAGGGTCTGCAACTGCGGCAACCGCGGCGGTGTGACGACGATGTAGCGGTCGGCGGCCAGGTTGTCGTCGCGCGCGACGATCCGGATCGCGGTGGTGTCTGCGGGCAGCGCGTCGGTATTGAGCCGCACATTGCGCCACGAGGGTCGCGGACCGGGATCGATGAGGGGGATGGACCCGGCGACGCCGAGTGCGCCGTCGCGCGTCTGGGCGTCGACGCGGGTCGTCGAATACTCGAGGACGAGGTCGGGACGCTCGAACCATCCGGCCGCGGAGAACGTGATGAGCGGGTTCTGACGGAATCCGGCGGGCAGCGCGTACCACGCCGAGCGCAGCCGTGCCGGAGTCTGCGCGTCCTCGGAATAGCTGCCCAGGACCGGCGTGCGCGCCGGGTCGAGGAAGAACGGGAGCCGAGCGTGGCTGCCGTTGATCCCCGGTACTGCGCGGTAGCCGCCGGAGGTGCCGCCACTGTTGGCCGCCAGGACGCCGGGGTCGGCGTTGGCGGTGTCGGCGAGGACGCCCAGCGATCCCTGGGCGGCATTGGTGACCATCCCCGTCGGTACGCCGTTGGGGGTGAAGCCGTCCGTCGGCGCCGCAGCCGGGTCGGTTCGAGGCGGCGCGGGCGGTCCGGCGAGGGCCTGGCCGGGGCTAAGGGAACGGTCCACCGGGGACAGTTGGAATCGTGACGGGTCTGTCTCGGTCCAGATCTTCTCCGCCATCCCGCACTCGATGCCGGCGAGCGCCTCGAGGTTGGAGCGCGGCACCGAGTACGAGTTCGACTGGCGGACGCCGGCCATGATCGCTGTCGCCACCTGGAACAGCACGACCGCGGCAACGATGAACACGAGCGGCTCGGATACCAGGGCCGATCCCAACCGGCGCGCTCGATTGGCGGGCACGGAATCGTCCGAGGAGTCGTCGACGAATTCGTCGGCATGGGGGTCGGTGCCGGTGAAGGGCTCGCGCAGGTGGAAATACAGGGCCAGGGCCAGCAGCGCGAGTGCGGCGGCCAGGAGGACCGACGCGATCCGGAAGCCGAAGGTGACCTGTTCGGTGCCCCACGGCATGCCCCATGCCGAGGAGTAGAAGTACGAGTTGGGTGCCGTGAACGCCATTCCGGCGATGAAGAGGGTCAGGGCGGCGAAGATCGTCCGGTTGCGCCGCGAGTGCATCGACTGGTGACCGACGGCGATGGCGGTGATCGCCGCCAGCGCGGCCCCCAGGCCGGCGAACACGCCGAAGTGGTGGGTCCACTTGGTGGGCGTGAACATCAGGAACAGCAGCGAGCCGAACACGATGCCGACGATGCGGGCCGTGGGGCCGCTCGCCGTCCCGGGGATTCGCCCCTTGCGCAGCAGCATGGCGGCGGAGACCGCCAGCGACAGCAGCAGGATGAGCACTGCGAAGCGTCGGGAGATGGAGCCGTTGGCGGAGAACTCGAACAGCGACGAGTAGCGGTCGATCTCGTTGTACCAGTGCAGCGACGGACCCAGCGCGGTCTTCATCGTGCTGGCGTCCATGAAGGCGCGCAGTGTGAGGTTGGAGAAGACGATGAAGACGACGAACGTGCCGGCCGCGACGACGGGGGCCAAGAGGGCGACGTAGGTGGCCACGCTGCCCCACCGGCTGCTGGAACTGGAGGCGGTCCCTCGCCCGTCGTCGATGTTGAGCTGGCTGTCGATGTCTTTGGCGCGCTTGATGATGGCGAGGATCATCGGCCGGGCCCCGGCGATGAGTGCGGCGACGGCGAGCAGGCCGGTCGGCCCGGCCGCCAGGCTCAGTGCGCCGATCATGCAGGCGATCGCGGCGGGCAGGATGCGCCCGGTGGCAATCGCGCGCTCCACCGAGCACCAGGTGAGCAGTGCGCCCAGACAGATGATCGGCTCAGGGCGCAACCCGTTGTCGAAGGGGAACCACATCGCGAGGAATGCCGCCGCCGCGGTGGCCCCGACGATGGGACGGGCCGCGGCGCGACCGAGGCGGGGGAGAACCTCGTGGCTCAGGATCAGCCACACCGCGATGCCGCACAGCAGCGCGGGGAGTCGTAACCACGGGCTGGACAGGTTGACCTGCGCCAACCAGCCGAAGACGGAGTAATACCAGCCGAATGGGGCCTCCGGCGCCCCGAACCAGCGGAAGTAGTTGGCGGTGTACTCGCCGGCCTGTCCGACCCGCGCCATGGTGAGGAGATAGCCGTCGTCGGAGGTGTTCGGACCGACGAAGTGCCAGACCACCAACATGCCCAGCACGATGTAGTCGCGCACCTTGAGGTGCCACCAGCGAGCCGGGAGGATGCGGCGGTGGCCGCGCCCGTCGCTGCCGTCGAGGATCGCCAGTGCGATGAGCGACGCGAGGGTGGCGAGGATCCCGACGATCAGCACGGCGCGCTTGAGTAGCGTCGGCGGTGTGCTGTACCGGGTGTCGGGGGTGGCGTGGGCGCTCAGGCCCCGCACCGTCGATGCGGGCCCGGACAGATCGGTGAAGAAGCCGGTGAGCTGTGGGCGCTGGTCGGCACCCAGGTGCTCGTCGTCGCGACCGGCGGTGGTGCCGGTGACCGGCGCGCCAGCGCCGTCGCGCAGGCCGGTGAAAGTGGCGGTGACCGCCTCGGCGGTCGCGGTGACGTCGATGGAGCGGCAGTGCGGACCGGTGACGTCAGACAGGGGCGCGGAAGCAACCGGGATGTTGCGAACGGTGACCTGGACGCTCGTCTTGTCGGCGCTTCGCTGGACGAACAAGCCGCGCTCGGGCGCGGGCGGCGCCTGCTTCGGCACGGTCGAGAGCAGGACCGAACCGTCGTCGGGCAGATGGGTCACCGCCGAACAGGGGATCGACATGGTGAGGTCGATCGGCACGTAGGCGATGAGCGGGGAGTTGACGCTGCGGAGCGTGCCCTGCTGCGGCCAGGAGATCTCGGCGGTCGCCTGGTTGACCGGCATCAACGGCGCGGCTAGCGCCAGCAGAAAGCCCAGAAGGCCGGTGACGATGGCCGCGATGCGGGCTCGTCGGAGGGTCTGCACTGGCACAAAGGGCAATGCTAGTCGGTGGTCGGGCCGCCCCGGCCATGTGTCGCATCAACGGCCTGCATGCGGTGGTGGTGATTAGGCTGGGGTCATGGCCGAGAACGAACCGTTGCCGCTGTTGTTGCTCAATGGCCCCAACCTGAACACCTTGGGGTTGCGCGAGCCGGAGATCTACGGCTCGACGACCCTCGCCGAGGTCGTCCGCGACTGCGAGCGCCTCGCCGCCGAACTCGGTTTCGGCCTGCGCGCGGCGCAGACCAACAGCGAGGGCGAGATGATCGACTGGCTGCACGAGGCCCGTGGCCAGGTCAGCGGCATCATCATCAACGCCGGCGCCTGGACGCACACGTCGATCGCCCTGGCCGACGCGTTGCGGATCCCCGAGGTGCCGGTCATCGAGGTCCACATCAGCAACGTCCACCAGCGCGAAGAGTTCCGGCACCACTCCTACATCTCGCCGCTCGCCGTCGGCGTCATCGTCGGGCTCGGCGTCAACGGCTACGAGTACGCGGTGCGCTTCCTCGCCGACCACCTCTCCCCGTCGACCGAGGACTGACACGGGTCATTCCTGCGCCGTTTCGCCAATCCTCCCTCAGTCGGTGATGGGTAGACGAAACGGCATGGGGCTGGCGGTCAGTTGCGCACGACGAGGACGAACGGCCCGATCTCGGTGACCTTGAATTGCGGACCTGCGAAGGCCGATGCCGGGAAGGTGACGGTGTAGCGACTGACGTTCGGGTCGTTCGGGTAGACGTCGCGCGCCAGTTTCAAGGTGTAGCCGTCGGGGCTGTAGCGGAACAGGAATACGTCGGGCGCCCGCCACGGCGACGCGTCCAGGTTCGCGACCATCTCCGCGGGCGTCGTCGCCTTCGACCACTTCTCGATGGCCGCGGCCCGCTTGTCGAACTCGGCCAGCGGGTTGGCGTAGTGCGACGTCAGGCCCTGGAAGCCCCAGTACGGGTAGATCGAGAGGAAGTCGAAGTCTGCCGTCAGGAGGACCACGTCGGTGGCCGGCTTACCGGTCTGCTCGGCGATCGCCGCCGCGATCTTGGGGTAGTAGGCCTGGGCGCCGGCCGGGCGCTTGTCGGCGCGCTGCCCGTTGCCGTCGGTGTCGGCGTAGGCGATGTTGATGTCACCGGCCAGCATCGACGGGACGTGCTGCGCGGTGGCGACGGCGAGAATCGTCGCGACGGCGCCGATGACGAATCGCACGTCACCGAGCTTGCCGACCACCCACGACGCGGCGGCTGCGACGCCGAGGACGCCGGCGGCACTCAGGACTGCCGCGAGCATCGGCTCGAGACGAAAGGCCAGCAGTGTCGACCCGGTCGCGGTCATGGCCATCGAGAGCAGTGACACCAGGTAGACCGCCACGACGGCGGTACCCAGGGCGAGCGCGATACTGCGCTCACGGAACCGCCACAGGATCCAGATGAAGCCGATCGCGGCGAGTAGGCCGAAGATCGTCGCGCGCAGCATCGGGAACGGCAGTTGGGAGCCGGCTTCAGGTAGGTAGTGCTCGTAGGTGCCGCCGCTGGCCGGCCGGTTCTGCGCGCGGGCATGCAGGTAGGGCCCCCAGGTGATCAGTGCGACCGCGCCGGCGATCACGCCCATGACACCCAGGCGTGCGGCGTAGACGCCGAGTAGTCGTAGTCGCAGGCGGCGGGTACGCGCCGTCGGGACGGTCTTGTTCCCCGTCTGCAGCCACGCGCTGACAAGCAGCCACAGCGCCAGCAGGCAGGCGATGCCGGCGAACACCCCGGCGTAGAGGGTGTAGAAGGTGGCGCAGGCACCCAGGAACACGCCGGCCACTACGACCGCCGGCCACGGCGTCGACCGCAGTCCGACCTCGTCGACGGGAGTCTTCGGCCCGCGCAGCGCATGCAGGATCGTCGGGAGCAGGGCGACGCCCAGCAGGATCAGCACGGCGGCGTAGGGCTCGGGCGAGGCGTAGGCGAGGACCGTCAGCGTCACCGCGAGCGAGACGGCGACGCCGCGGTCGGCGCCGATCATCCGGTTCCAGAGCACGGTCGCCAGGGCGGCGGCCGCCGCGATCGAGATGACCGACCACGGCTTGTAGGCCTCCCAGCCGGCCAGGCCGACGAGGTTGGCGTAGCGCCCGCCCAACCAGAACCAGCCCGCGGGGTAGAACGGCGGCAGGTCGAAGTAGGTCATGTCGGCCAGCCGCGGCGACGACGTCAGGCGGGTCAGGTACTCGACGCGGAACTGCTGGTCGACCGAGAGGCCGAACAGATACAGCTTTGTCGCCGCCAACGGCACCCCCAGGGTCACCGTCACGAGACCGGCCATCCCGACGGCGGAGATCGCGTCGACGAGAAGGCGGCTCGACAGCTTTGATTGGGCCCGCTCGCTAGCGCTCCCGGCGCCCGTGGGCCGCCAGCGGTAGAGCAGCACCGCGACGAGCAGGACCGCGATGGCACCGACCTGCCCCACCGTCGTCACCGCGCGCAAGACGTTGGACGCGTTGTAGGCCGGCCAGTCCACCGTCGCGATCGCGGTCAGACCGATCCAGGCCACGATCGCGCCGATAGCCGTCGCCGCAACGAGGCGCAGCGCGGCGCGGATTGAAGTACTCACGGTTGCCGAATCTATCCGATCAGCACAACGGCTACCGGAACCAACAACCCCTACGGTTGCTTCCGTAGGGGTTGTGGGGATCGGTAGCCGATGGTGCGGGTCAGATCGGCAGCTTGCGGAACACCGGGCGAGGGATGTGGCGCAGCACCATCATGATGACGCGGAACGGACCGGGCGCCCAGACGATCTCTTTGCCCTTGCCTGCCGCGGCGACGGCCAGCGCGGCGACGTCTTCCTTGTCGACGGTGAGCGGGGCTTCCTTCACATGTGCCGAGAGTCGAGTGCGGACCTGGCCGGGTCGGATGACCAGCACCCGGGGGCCGAACTCGCGCAGGGCCTCGCCCAGGCCGAGGTAGAAGCCGTCGAGGCCGGCCTTCGTGGAGCCGTACACGAAGTTGGAGCGGCGTACACGCTCGCCGGCGACCGAACTCATCGCGATGATCTGGCCGTGGCCCTGGGCGCGCATTTTCTCGCCGAGCAGGACGCCGACGGAGACGGCCGCGACGTAGTTGATCTGTGCCTCCAGCACGGCCAGGCGCTGGTCCTGCCAGGCCTGCTCGTCGTCGCCCTGAATGCCGAAGGCGACGATCGCGACGTCGATGTCGCCGTCGGCGAAAGCGGTGTCGATGACGCCGGGGTGGGTGTCGGTGGCCAACGCGTCGAAGTCGATGACGGTGACGTCGGTGGCACCGGCGTCCTTCATGGAGGCGACAGCGGCGTCGGCAGCGTCGTCACCGGGGACGCAGGCGAGCACGACGCGCGCCGGGCCCAGCTTGAGGTACTCGGCGGTGATGGCCAGGCCGATCTCGGAGCTGCCCCCGAGAACCAGGATGGACTGCGGGGCGCCGACGGCGTTGATCATGGTGGTTCCTTCAGTACGTGCGAGCAGGTGTCAGGCGAGATCGAGGCGGCGGCCCATGTCGGACATGAAGACGCCGGTCGGGTCGATGGCCCGACGGGTGGCGCGCCATTCGTCGATCCGCGGGTACATGGCGTGGAAGCTCTGCGCGGAGGTGCGCGAGTCCTTGGCGGTGTAGAGCCGCCCGCCCATGGCCATCACGCGGCGGTCGAGGTCGTTGAGGAACTCGGCGAGGCCGCGCTTGACAGGGAAGTCCAGGCAGACGTTCCAGCCCTTGAACGGGAAGCTCAGCGGCGCGCGGTTGCCGTCGCCGAACAGTTTGATGACGTTGAGGAAGCTGACGTGCCCGGAGGCCTGGATGTGCTCGATGAGGCGGATGAACTCCGGCTCGTTCCCGGTCGGGACGATGAACTGGTACTGGGCGAATCCGCCGCCGCGGCCGTACGCGTTGTTCCAATCCCCGAACACGTCGAGCATGTGGTAGAACTGCGCCAAATTCTTGACCTTGCCCTCGCTGGGCGGCCCGATCCGGTAGTACGCCTCGCCCACCGCGGAGAAGCTGAGCTTGTTGGCCAACCCGCGCGGGAAGACGTCGGGGAAGGTGATCAGCGGCTTGTTGTTGAAGCTCAGCGGATCCTTGCGGTACTTCTCCGGCAGTTCGTCGAGCTTGGCCAGGTTGCCGCGGCTGAACGTGCCGCGGCCGAGCTTCGGCGGCGCGCTGATCGTGTCGAACCAGCCCGACGCGTACTCGTAGCCGTCTTCGAAACCGTCGGCCAGGTGCAGGTCAATGGTCTCCTGCAGGTTGTGGGTTTGCGCGGTGTCGGCGATGAAGTACGCGCTCTCGGTGCGCTTCATCTGGATCTTCGCGCGCAGGATGATGCCGGTCAGGCCGATGCCGGCGACCGTCGCCCAGAACAGCGAACCGTCCTCGTCGTCGGGGGAGCCGTCCGGTCGTAGGGTGAGGATGCGGCCGTCGGCGACGAGGAGGTCCATCTCGAGGACGTGGTTGCCGAAGCTGCCCTGGCTGTGGTGGTTCTTGCCGTGGATGTCGTGGGCGATGGCGCCGCCGATGGTGACCTGACGGGTGCCCGGCAGCACCGGGACCCACAGGCCGAACGGCAGTGCGGCCTGCATCAGCTCATCGAGGCTCACCCCACCGTCGACGTCGACGACTGCAGTGTCGACGTCGATGTCGTGGATGCGGTGCAGCGGCGTCATGTCGACGGTCAGACCGCCGGTGTTCTGCGCCGACTCGTTGTAGGAGCGGCCCAGACCGCGTGCGATGACGCCGCGCCGGAGGTACGACGGCTTGTCGGCATCGGCGTCGGCAACCTGCGCGACGGCCTTGGCGATCACCTCGACGTCGGGGGTGGACAGCACGTGGCCGGTGACCGGCGTGGTGCGCGACCAGCCGACGAGGCGCCGGGTCTCAATGGGAAGTTCACTGGTAGACATCGCTGGAAAGGGTACTCGCGTACACCTGAGAGAGGTCTGTGGTCGGTCAAGGTTGTGACCAAGCCCCTACCGCATGATCGCGGCCAGGAACGGGGTGGAATCGCGGATCGAGGCGTAGACGGTGCCGGAGTGGTCGGTGTCGTACACGTGCAGCTGCACCGGCTGGTTATTGACCTTCAGTTGCGTGTACAGCACCAGGGCTGAGGCGGCGGGTACGTCGATGTCCTGCGTGCCCTGCCGCAGGAAGATCGGCCGGGTGTAGCCGGTGACGGGGGTCCCCATGTAGGCGGTGAGGGCGCCCAGCACCCCGGGGATGGAGTTCAGCGGCGCGGAGAACCAGCTGCCGGTGGCACGCGGCACCCATTCCGCCATTTCCGGATAGCAGCGCACTCGGGCCTGCGCGACGACCTGCCTCCCGAGTGGGCTCAGCACGCGCTCGATGTGCAGATCGGGCCGCGCCTCGCTGAACCCGGCCATGATGTAGGACATGTACGTCGCGAGGCCGACGGGCAGCGGGACCGTCTCGTACGGACCGAGCAGCGCGACGATGTGCTCGATGTTCGCCGGCGCACCCGTGGCAACGACGCCGCGGTAGTCCAGCGCGGTTCCGCCGGACAGGCGCGCCGCGTCGTGTGCGCCGGCCATCGCTGCTCCGGCGCCTTGCGACTGTCCGACGATGGCCCACTTGTCGGCGAGCGGCAGGCCCATCTGGTGGGCCGCCTTCACCGAGTCGACGATCGACTGTGCCTCGGAGGAGGCGTTGAGATAGCTCATCAACCCGGGGGTGCCGAGACCGACGTAGTCGGTCCCGACCACCGCGTATCCCTGGTTGAGCCAATGCGAGATGTAGAAGGAGTCGAGCGCACTGCGGGGCTGCGCCGAGGGGGTGCAGTTGTCGCCGAGACCCACAGTGCCGTGCGCCCATGCGATCACCGGCCACCCGCCCTGGGGCGGCGCCCCGCGCGGCACGAAGACGGCGCCGGTGCTCGACGCGGGGCGGCCGTGCTGGTCCGGTGTCGCGTAGTGGATGCGGATCGCCCGCGCGGCGCCGGGAACGCTCAGCCGCGTCGCCATCGGGGTCTGGCCCAGGAGCATGCCGGACTGGACGTGGGCGGGTGACGGGGCGTTGCGCACATCCATGCCAGACCATTCCGGCGGCCCAGTGGGCGGAATCTCCTCGGCCGATGCGGTCGAGAATGCTCCGGCCGAGATCGTCACGGTGGCAGCAACGGCTGCCGCCACGACGGCGAGACGGTGTCGTGCGAACAAGTGGCTACTTCGCCCCGGCGCTGCCCGGCTTCGCGTAGACGTTGACGTATTCCTGCCCGGTCTTCGCGCGGATCGCGGCCATCATGTCGTCGGTGGCGGCGCGGATCTTGTCGTGGTCGTCGGGTCCGATACCGCTCAGGTCCATCGCCGGAAGGATGTCGATATAGACGCGGCTGCGCCAGAAGTTGCGCCAGTTGCGGTCGGCGGTGTTGCGCAGGGCGATGGGGACGACAGGTGACCCGGTGGCGACGGCGACCCGGATGGCGCCGGTCTTGCCCTTGTACATCCGGCCGTCGGGCGAACGCGTCCCCTCGGGATGGATGCCCCAGGCCTCGCCGGCCTCGACGATCTTCGTTGCGGCCACGATGGCCGGTGACGAGGCATCGCCGCCGCTGCGGTCGACGGGGATCTGGCCCATGCCGCTGAAGAAGGTCTTCTTGAACTTCCCCTTCAAGCCCGGCTGGGTGAAGTAGTCCGATTTCGCCAGGAAGAAGACGCGTCGACGCGCGCACTGCACGACGTAGAAGGAGTCGGTGATCGCCAGATGGTTGGCGGTGAGGATGACCGCGCCGTGGCGGGGGATGTTGTGCCGCCCGGTCGTCTTGGGGCGGCCCCAGATGAAGAGGAAGGGGCCGATCAGCAAGAAGCGGGCGACCCGGTACCGGAATTGTTCACGAAGCTCCTGGATCGACATGTACAGAGGTCTACCACTTAAGCTGTTCTGCGTGCCCGAATCTGTGAATCCCGACGAGGTGTTCCCCAGCCGCAGCGGCCACGACCCGCACATCCCCGCGCCGGTGGAGTTGCCGTTCGAGGGCGCCGAGGAAATGGCCGACGACGTCGACCTGAAAACGGCGATCATCCGGTTCATCATCACCGGCGCCGGATCCGCGGTTCTGGACTTCGGTCTGACCATGCTGCTGCAGTACGGATTCGGGTGGGATCCGGCGTTCGCGAAGGCCCTCGGGTTCATCCTCGGGACTACAACCGCGTACCTGATCAACCGGCGGTGGACGTTCAAGGCGGAGCCGAGCGCCGCACGCTTCGTCGCGGTGATGGTGCTCTACCTGGTCACCTTCGCCGTCCAGGTGGGGATCTATGCGGCGCTCGAGCACCTCTGGTCCTCGGACACCTGGCTCATTTCGGCGGCGTCGTTCGTGATCGCGCAGGGCACGGCGACGGTGATCAACTTCGTCGTGCAGCGCGCGGTCATCTTCAAGCTGAAGTAGGTGTCCCAGCCCTCGCCTGCGGTCGGTTAGCTACTCGGCAGGTTGTACGGGACCGTCGAGGTGAGACCACCGTCGACGAGGTACTCGCCGCCGGTGCAGTACGAGCTCTCGTCGGAGGCGAGGAACAGCACAAGGTTGGTGACTTCGGTGGCGTCGGCGGCTCGGCCCAGCGGGGTCTGCAGGAAGTTCTCCGGGATCCCCTCTGCCATCGGTGTTCGCACCTGGGCGGGGTGGATGGAGTTGCACCGGATGTTGTGGGGGGCCAATTCGACGGCGACTGACTTGGTGAGTCCTCGAACGGCGAATTTGGTCGCCGAATACCCGTGGGTACCGAACGATCCGAGGATGCCCGAGATGGACGAGGTGTTGATGATCGACCCGCCCTTGCGGTTGGCGATCATCGGATCGGCGACTGCCCGGCACCCGAGGAAGGTGCCGGTGAGGTTGATCGCGACGATCCGATCCCACTCCTGAAGTGGGAAGGAACCGATCAACCCACCGTTCTGGATCCCGGCATTGTTGACGAGGACCGTCGGGGTGCCGAAGGCATCGATTGTCGCCTGTACCGCGTCGGCCCACGATTGCGCATCGGTGACGTCGAGTTCGACGAAGAGTGCGGCGTCGCCGAGGTCGTCGGCCAGCGCGCGTCCCTCGTCGACGAGGACGTCGCCGATCACGACCCGCGCCCCTTCGGCGACGAATCGACGCGCATGCGATTCGCCGAGGCCCCGGGAGCCGCCACTGATGAGGGCGACCTTTCCGTCGAGTCGCCCCATCAGCGGTTCACCTGGGCGATCAGGTTCTCGCCGTACCAGTTGAGGTGGTCGATCTTCTTCTGCAACGGTTCGGTGTCGGGGCCCATGATGTAGGGCATGCGGAACCCGACGATGACGTCGGTGATGCCTTTGTCCTCGAGACGTTTGCAGCCGTCGACGGTGTAGGCGTCCATCGAGATGACGTGGATCTCGAAGGTGTCGTTCTCCTTGCCTTCGGCCTTGCGGATCGCCGCGAGCTTGTCCAGCAGTGCGTCGAGTTCCTCGGGCGTGCCGCCACCGTGCATCCAACCGTCGCCGCGGATGACCGCGCGCCGCAGGGCGAGGTCGGCATGACCGCCGACGAGCAGCGGGATGTGCTCGGTGGGTGCGGGGCTCATCTTGATCTTGGGGATGTCGTAGAACTCGCCGTGGAACTCGAAGTATTCGCCGGTCTCCAGGCCACGGATGATGTCCATGCACTCGTCCATCCGCTTGCCGCGGCGGGCGAAGTCGACGCCCATGATGTCGTAGTCCTCGGGCCACGGGCTGGTGCCCACGCCCAGTGCGAGACGGTTGTTGGTCAGCACCGCCACCGACATCGCCTGCTTGGCGACGAGCGCTGGCGGCCGGATCGGGAGCTTCACGACGAACGGGGTGAAGCGCAGGGTCGTCGTGACCGCGCCCAGTGCCGCGGCTTGGATGAACGTCTCGATGAACTCCTTGCCCTCGAGGAACTCGCGGTTCCCGTCGGGGGTGTAGGGGTACTTCGCGTCGGACTCCTCGGGATAGGCGATGGAGTCGGGAATCGTCATGCTTGCGAACCCGGCCGCCTCGGCGGCTTGCGCGAGGGGCGCGTAGTAGCTGGGATCGGTCATCGCCTCGGCGAACGTGAACCGCATGGTGCTCCTTGGGGAGAGGGGGCTATCACCCAAGACTAGAACATGTTCTAGTTCTAGGGCTCGGTCGGTGAGAATCCGGGCTCGGTGGGCGGGAATTTGGGCTCGGTCGGCGGGAGTACGGGTCCAATCAGGTTCCAAACAGCGTCACTACCGTCGGGGTTCCGAGCGGATAAGCCGCCCGAAAGGAGAACCCGTGAAGAGTTTGACAACCATCGCGCGAACCGTCGCCGTCGCTGTCGCGGCCGGTGTCGTACTGGCCGGATGCAGCAGTGCCACCGATACCAAGGCCACGGACACGTCGACCACATCAACCGAACAGAGCACGACGACGCAGGCTTCCGGCCCGACCAACATCCGGGAGTACATCGACTCCAACGGCATCAAGGAGACGGTGATCCGCCGAGGCGAACCCGGTCCCGAGATCGACCTACCCGTTCCCGCGGGTTGGGAGATCAAGAACGACGTCAAGGCGGCACCATATGGCGCCATCGTGTACACCAAGCCCGCAATTCCGACCAACCCACCGCGGATCTTGGCGATCCTGTCCAAGCTGACTGGCGACGTCGACCCCCAGAAGATCCTCGAACTGGCCCCGGGCGAGTTGCAGCAGACCCCAGGCTGGGACGGTCCGGAGAAAGGGACGAAGAGCAAGCTCGGTGGTTACGACGCGGTCCAGATCGGCGGCTCCTACAACAAGGGCGGCACCGAGATGGTGATCGCGCAGAAGACCGTCGTGATCCCCGCCAAGGACGGTTCGTACTACATCCTGCAGCTCAACGCTTACGCGCCGGAGGCGGAGAAGACCATCCTCATCGAGGCGACCGACGAGGTCGACAAGAAGACCACCATCAAGATGTGAGCCGGGCACTGGCGGACCGCATCACCGATAGGCGGTCCGCTAGTTGCCGGTCCCACACCGATTCGCCCGTCGCCCCCGCGGTGGACTCGGCCAGGCGCAGTGCCTCCCGTGCAGCATCCACGCGGCCGCGGACCCACTCGACGTCGGCCAGCAGCTGGTAGTACAGCGGCAGGTAGATCCGAGTGCCGTCGTGGGTGTGCACCGCAAGCGCGGCCCGCATTTCGTCGGCGGTATCGGTCGCTTCCGGACCCAGCGCTAGGGCCCAGCACTCGATCACCTTCGCAGACGCGGCCATTTGGTCGAGTTTCGCCGTCGTCAACGCGGCATGCAGACCCGCCGCCAATTCGGCGGTGCCGCCTACCCGGCCCATGATCGCCCGTGCCTGCAGTTCGGAGATCCCGACTGTGCCGCGTTCAAACGGGTCGCTGTATGAATCGGCCAGCACCTTCGCGTGCGCCAGAGCGGCATCGGCCGCCGTCGCGTCGCCGAGCACGGCAGCGATCCACGCCGCGACTCCGTATCCGCGGACGCCGAACGCGACGAGGTGCCGGTGGCGCCGCCAGTCGACCACCGGCGGGAGGTTGAGCAGCTCCTTGATCGCCATCGACGATTCGGCAGTCGCGCCCTGCAGGAAATCGACCAGGCCACGCAGGTAGAGGCCAGCCGGCCGGGCGATCGGATCGTCGGTGTCGGACGCGACTAGTAGCTCGTCGGCCAATATCGACGCCTCCAGGTAGCGACCCGAGCACGCGGCTTCCAGTCCCCGCAGGGTGGTCCCGAGCGTGAATCCTCCGCCGTGCGGGCCCAGCCGTGCGATTTGGTTCAGGGTGTCGCGGACTGCGGCCGAGCTCTGCCCTTCGGTGACCGTCTGTGCCGACACCAGCTGCAGCCAGTACCGCACTTCGTGCGACTGTCGTCGCTCCTCGTCCAGGCGGGAGCAGACGTCGAGCGCATGACGGCACAGTTCGGCGACGTCGTGGTATCCGGCGCGCTCCCAGGCGGTCGGAAGAGCGCGGTCGAACAGGGTCAGGGCGGCGTCGACGTCGAGTTCTGCGCCGGCGCGCCAGGCGTGGTCGGCGGCGGCGGTGGAATCGGTGACGGCCGGACGGTCCAGCGCGACGAAGGCGCGCGCGATCTGTGCGTGCAGCGAGGCGAGTTCGGTGCCCGTCACTTGGACCGTGATCGCGTCGCGGACCAGGCCGTGGCGGAATCGCATCAGGTCCGGGCCGGCGTCCACGACGAAACCGGTGCGCACCGCAGGGATGAGATCGTGCGACGTCTCCTCGGCGGGCCGGTCGAGGGCGGCGGCCGCGACCGACGGGGCGAATTCCCCGCCGAGCAGTGCGGCGACGGTCAGTGCGTCCCGGGTCGATGCCGGTAGGTCGGCCATCCGACGGCGGATCACCGCGGCGACGGCGTCGGGCACATCGCCGCTGCCCAGCGTGGCGGCTGCCAGGCCCAGACGCCCGTCGTCGTGGAGGAGCCCGGCGAGTTCGGCGATGTAGAAGGGGTTGCCGCCGGTGCGGTCACTGATCGCCTCGACCATGCCTGCCGCGGGTGTCACGCCGAAGGCGGCTTCAATGAGCTGTCCGGTAGCGGCGGCGTCGATGCCCTGCAGGCGGATCAGTGTCGTCTCGGGACGACTCATCAACCGGTCGAACTCGTGCTCGCGTCGCGGGCGGCCCCGCCCGCCTTCCTGCCAGGTGCCGACGATGAGGACCGGTAGCCGCGACAACCGTCCCAACAGCAGTTTCAAGACGTCGTAGGCCGTCCGGTCGGCGCGATGGAGGTCGTCGATCACGATGAGCGTCGGTCGTTGCCCGGCCTTCTCGGCGAGGGAGGATGCGAGCATCTCCAGGCAGGCGAAGCCCTTCCGCTCTTTGTGTCGACTGCCGTCGAAGATGTCCGGCGAAGTCCTGGTCTGTTCGGCCAGTGCGCGCACCACCTGAGTCCACGCCCACGACGGCGGGGTGCGCACTCCCGCGGGGTGCCCGACCCACACGTGGACGACGCCGAGTTCGTCGGCGGTCTGGGCGAGCGCGGCCGCAAGAGACGTCTTACCGACGCCGCTCTCCCCGGTGAGGACGGCGAGCCGGCCTCGACCGCCGATCGCCCCGGTGAGCGCGGCGCGCAGGCGGTGCAGTTCGGAGGTCCGCCCGAAGAGCGCGTCGGCCGCGGGGCTCGGTGGCGGCGGTACCGGCGATGGTCGCGGTGGTGTTCCGCGACGGATATCGGCCGCGATGAGCTCCACCTCGGGTCCGGGTCGGATGCCCAACTCATCGTCGAGTAGATCGACGAGTCGCCGGTGCGCGGACAAGGCATCAGTACGGCGGCCGGCTCGGTTCAGCGCGAGCATCAGATGGATCCACAGCTGTTCCCGCAGGGGATTGGCGGCGATCTCCGCCTCCAGTCCGGTGACCAATTCGGCGCCTCGGCCGAGCATCAGTTCTGCCTCGTACCGCGCTTCGACGGCGTCGGCGCGGCACGCCTCGAGTCGATGGATCTCGTGATGGGTGAACGCTCGGTCGCGGAATTCGACCAGGGGCGGGCCCTGCCAGCGGTCGAGGGCCGTGGTCAGTTCTCGCGTGGCCGCCGCGGCGTCACCGGCTTCGAGGAGGTGCTTGCCGCGGGCCAGCCCATCCTCGAACAGACGGGCATCCACTCGGTCGCCAAGAAGGTGGAGTCGGTATCCGTGCGGGTCGGTGACCAGGCGGTCCGTGCGTCCGTCGCGGCCGAGGATGCGGCGAAGGTTCGCGACGTAGGCGCGCAGTGACACCAGGGGCTTGGGTGGTGGCTGACCGTCCCACACGTGGTCGATGAGCTCGTCGACGCTGACCGTGCGCTCAGCGGAGACCAGCAGAACTGCCAGCACCGTGCGTTGGCGCAGTCCACCGAGGGGCCGCGGGCCGTCGTGGTCGATGGCGGCGAGGGGACCCAGCGTCACGTAATCCACGCGCATTCCCCTTTCGGTCTGAGCCTGCGATCCAACCGAGTTCCAACTCGGCCTGCGTAGTGTGTCAGACACTGCGATTTAGCACCGCAAACCGTCGTTTCGAGAGTGTAGGAGCACGCCGCCCATGTCCGCAGAGCAAGCGCCATACCCTGCCGAACCGCCATACCCTGCCGAACCGCCGCAAGCGCCCTACCCCGACGAGGCGCCCGAACCTACCAGGGGACTGACACGGCAGGAACGACCTCGCGACGTGAGCGAGGCGCAGGCCGCCGCCGAAGCACAGCCCAACTCCTTCCGCCGCGCACTGGCTGCCGCGCACCCGCGGTACCTGATGTCGATGGCAGAGGGCTATCCGCCCGTGCTGAAGCAGTTCATCCAGTTCTGTTTCGTGCTCATCTATCCGGCTTGGCTGTTCGGGCTCGTGTTCGGCGGGCTTCTCTATGCCGCCGTCTACGCGGTGCTGTGGGTGGTGTTCTGGCCGGTCCGCGCGTGGATGAAGAAGAACCGGCCCGAGGAGTACGAGGCGAGTCAGCGTAAATGAGAACTCACCGATGAGAAGCCGACACCGATGAAGGACATGTTCGGTCGACGGCCGCCGTTGCTCGTCGACGTCAGTCCTCCGGCCGCTGCCCCAGGTGAGTTTGTCGATGCGCAGATCGTGGCGCGACGGCCCGTCGACCGGGTGAGCGCCGCCCACGTCGAGTGGGGCTATACGAACTTCTACCGCTACCACTGGGCGGGTCGGACCGACTCGGCGATGGCGCCGACCAACGATTCGCTCTGGTTGGTCGATCAGGTCTATGCCGGCAACACCGGTGACCGGGATGCCGACGAATGGGTCAAGGTGGTGGAAGAGCAGCTCCCCGTCGTCGACGGGGTCTTCGCCGGCGGTTCGGCGAGGTTCCGGGTGCCGTCGTGGGCACCCGCATCGTCCCCCGAACTTGTCCGCTGGTCGTGCCGCGTCATCCTTGAGCGGGCCGGTCGCGACGTCGACGTCCACGGCGACTTCAGCGTTCGGGTCCGGCGCACCGAGAGTGCTCCGCCTGACGGCGGTGTCGAGCGGATCGCGGGCGACGCGCAGACCGTCCTCGAGATCGACCTCGCGACCACGGTCTGCGTCGCCGGCGAGCCGATCCGGGGCCAGGTGCGGGTGATGCCCACCGTGAACCTGCCCGACGGGGATGTCGCCGTGTGTTGGCAACGCTGCCGCGACTCCCACCCGCTGACGCGCAGGCCCAGCCGCGGAGGGAGCGTCGATGGCCCGATCCTCACGGTTGCCAAGCCCGTTCCGCTGCGCGCGGGGGTAGGAGTTGCCCTGCCTTTCGAGCTACCCCTGCCCGTCGACGCGGCGCCGACCGCCCGAGCGGTCCACTCCTCGATGCGGTGGTTCGTCCAGGCGCGGATGTTCTACGCCGGGTTTACCGGTCCACTCACCGAGCGGGTGGTTCACCCGATCGTCGTCGTCAACGACCCCTGACGCGCTACTGCTTGAGAATCCCCAGGTCGTCGAAGGGGGGCGGCTACGGACGGTCGAAGCGCTCGGACCGACCGAGCTTGCGCAGGCGCAGCCATTCACGGAAGCCCGCGGGGTCGCGCTGCTGAATCAGGAAGTACCAGCCGAACCGGGCGTATTCCTGCGGCAACAGCTTGCGCATGCCGGGTTGGGCCATCAGATAGCCCCGGTTGCGGTAGGTGAAGAAGCGCTTGGTCTCGTTGTCGGGGTACTGCGTGTGCATCCGGCCGCCCAGGATCGGGCGGAACTCGTCGCTGCCGTCGGGATGGAGGTAGGCCGTGGTCAGGCACGTCCCGAAGGCGATGCCCGAGCGTGCCAGACGCCGGTGCATCTCCACCTCGTCGCCACGGACGAACAGACGCAGGTCGGGGACCCCGACCTTGTCGATGGTGTCGGCGGAGAACAGGGCCCCGTTCATCAACGACGCGATGCCGGGCAGCAGGTCGTCCGACGAATCCTCGCCGTCGGCGAACAGTTCCGACCGCTTGCGCCGCCACACCAGCCCGCGTCGAAGTGGGAAGGCCAGCGCGTCGGGGTCGTCGATGTTCACCACGACCGGCGATACCTCGCCCAGACCGTGTCGCTGTGCGCAGCGCAGCAGCGTCGCCAACACCTCGGGGCCTTCGGGTCGGCCGTCGTCGTCGGCGCACCAGACCCAATCGGCACCCAACGCCAGCGCGTGCAGCATGCCGAGTGCGAATCCGCCAGCCCCGCCGAGGTTGTGCTGCGAGCCGATGTAGGTGGTCGGGATCGGTAGCGACGCGACATGGTCGGCAACGATCTGCTCGTCGGCGTTGTCGACGACGACGAGGTGGTCGACGGGTCGCGACTGGTTCGCGATGACCGCTGTCGACGCCTTGAGGAGCTCGGCGCGACGGTGAGTCACGATGACGGCGACTACCTTCGATGCATCCGGATCACCACTGGGATCGGGCCCACTCGCCGCCAGCGCTCCCGGCGTCCCGGTCACTCGCCGGCCTCCATGCGGGCCAGCACCTTGCGCACCTGCGCGGCGGCGTCGGGGCCCTCGTAGGCGCCGACGACCTCCTCGATACCGCCCTCCATCTTGATCTGGCCCTTGTCGATCCATAGCGCCCGGTCGCAGAGCTGGGCCAGGAACTCGTTGGAGTGACTGGCGAAGACGAGGATGCCCGACCGTTCGACCAGCGCCTGCAGTCGCTTGCGGGCCTTGCGCATGAAGTCCGCGTCGACCGCGCCGATCCCCTCGTCGAGGATCAGGATCTCCGGGTCGATGCTCGTCACAACGCCCAGCGCCAGGCGCACGCGCATTCCGGTGGAGTACGTGCGCAGCGGCATCTCCAGGTGCTGGCCCAGTTCGGTGAACTCGGCGATGTCATCGGTCTTCGCGAGCATCTCCTTGCGCGACATCCCGAGGAACATGCCGCGGATGACGATGTTCTCGAAGCCGGAGATCTCCGGGTCCATGCCGACGCCGAGGTCGAAGACGGGTGCGACGCGCCCGCGCACCCGGCAGGCACCCCGCGTGGGCTCGTAGATTCCCGAAAGCAGGCGCAGCAGCGTCGACTTGCCCGCGCCGTTGTGCCCGACGAGCCCGATACGGTCGCCGTGCTCGAGGTGCAGGTCGATGTCGCGTAGCGCCTCGACCATCGGCACGCCCGAGTCCGACGCGCCGATGACGCCGCCCGCACGCCCCAGCACGGACTTCTTGAACGAGCGCGTCTTGGCGTCGAAGATCGGGAAATCGACGCCGGCCCCCCAGGTGTCGACGCGCACATCCGACGCGGCGACGATGCGGTTCTTGCTTCGGGCGCCGTGGCCCTGCGAATTGTCGTGGGCCTGCTTGCTGTCGGTCATGTCGCTCCTAAACCCAGTACGCCACGCGGGCCCGGTAGTTGCGCATGACGACCAGCGCGGCGGCGCACCCGACGGCGGTACAGCCCAGCACGACCGCCCAGTGGTAGAACTGCACGTGCTCGCCCAGCAGTGGTCCGCGGGTGATCTCGATGTAGTGGAACAGCGGATTCAGTTCGACCAGGCGCGCACGGCTACCGACCTTGTTCCCCATCGCCGGCCCGAGCTTCCAGATGATCGGTGTCATGAAGAAGGCCAGCTGCACGATCGTCGTCGTCAGCTGTGAGATGTCGCGGAAGCGCGTCGAGAGGATGCCGAAAACGATCGTCACCCAGATCGCGTTGAGCACGAACAGCGCCATCGCTGGAAAGAACAGCAGTGCCGACCAGGTGATCGGCGGCCGGAACACCGCGACCACGACCAAGAAGATGACCACGTTGTGGGCAAAGATGATGAGCTGGCGCCACACGACGCGGTACACGTGCACGCTGATCGGCGCTGGCAGCTGTTTGATCAGCCCTTCGTTGGTGGAGAAGACGACCGCGCCGTCGAGGATGGAGTTCTGGATGAAGTTCCAGAAGATGAGCCCGAGGATGACGTAGGGCAGGAAGTCTTTGATGTCGAAGCCGAACAGGGTGCCGTAGAGGATGCCCATGGCGACGGCGGTGACACCGGTCGCGACGGTGATCCACAGCGGCCCGAGCACCGAACGTCGGTAGCGCTGCTTGATGTCGGTCCAGCCCAGGTGCAGCCAGAGTTCGGAGTTGTACAGGCCGTCGACGAGGTCGGCAAACGCCCGTCGGAACGTTCGCGAATCCGACGTCTCCGGTGGGGGTGGGATCACCCGCCCGCTAGCTGCTACCGACACGGGTCACCAGCATACAAGCGCTGCAGGTGCTGGCCGGGGCCCGGCGGGTGCATGCTCACCATTGTGGCAGGCGGGAGGCCTACAGGGCGGGACCGCTATCGTGAACCCATGTCGTTCGACGTCGCCCACGCCAGGGGCCTGTTCCCCGCGCTCGGCGACGGTTGGATCCGCCTCGACCCGCAGGCCGGGATGACGATTCCCGCGTCGGTGGCGACCGCAGTCTCGTCGGGTTTCCGACAACTCGCCTCGGACCCCGGAACGGCGAACCCGGCGGCCCGGACCGCGGCCGGCGCCCTGAGCTCGGCGCGGCGTGCGATCGCCGATCTGGTGAAGGGAGACCCGGCCGGGGTCGTTCTCGGCCACTCAGCAGCCCAGCTGATCGGCGGCCTCGCCGATGCCTTCGGGTCGCAGGCGTGGTGGGGGACCGAGATGCTGCTCTCGCGTGACAGCGACCCCGCCAACATCGTGCCGTGGGAACGGCGGGCCAACGCGTTGGGTGCGCGGATCCGATGGGTCGAGACCGATATCGAGACGGCCACCATCCCCACTGTGCACTACCTGTCAGCGATCGGTCCCGTGACGAGGGTCGTCGCCCTGCCGCTCGCCTCGTCGGTAACGGGCGCGATCACCGATGTCTCCGAGATCGCGGCTAAGGCGCGTGAGGTCAAGGCGCTGCTCGTCGTCGACGCGAGCGCGGGGGCGCCGTACCTGCCGTTGGACATCGCGGAGACCGGCGCGGACGTTCTGGTCGTGTCTGCCCATCGCTGGGGCGGTCCGCGGATGGCCGCAATGGTCTTCGCCGATCCGGCGCGCATCGACGGATTCGAGTCCATCGCGGTCGACTCCGCGGCGACCGGTCCGGCCCGCCTCGAACTGGTGTCGCCGGGCGGCGGATTGCTCGCGGGGCTCGGTGCCTCGATCGAGCATCTTGCCGACCTCGACGAGGCTGCGGTCGGCAAACGTCGGCGTCGGCTTGCGGCATCGATGGACGGCCTCTACGAATACCTCCAGCGCCTGGACTATTACTTGGTGACGTCGCTGGAGAGCCTGGCGGCAGTCCGCGTCCTCGGCCAGTCGGAACACCGCGTGCCGATCACCAGTTTCATGGTCGATGGGGTCGACGCCGAGCACGTCGTGCGCCGCCTCGCCGACAACGGCGTGCGGGCGCTGTCGAACCTTCCCAGTCCGGCGTTCGAGCGGCTCGGCGTTGACGACGCGGGTGGTGCGGTGACCGTCGGGCTGGGCCCGTATTCGACGCCCTACGAGGTCGATCACCTCGTCCGAACCCTTGGTTCACTGGCCTGAATCGGGACTTAGGTTGCGCGAAGTTGGTCAACTGACCCGAGTACCCGGGTGGAAACGGATTTGCAGCGATAGAATCCCGTTAATCCACTGGAGATGAGAATTGCGAGATGACGGCTCTGCCCCCTTTTGATCAAGACCAATACGGCGCGGCCCTGCTGAACATGAATGAGCGCACCGCCTGGGAGTCGGTCGTCTACGGCGGGTGGCAGTTGATGGCGAGGGTGAACCAGGGTCTCGTCGATGCGGGGTTCTCCTCTACGCCGGATCTTCGTGTGCTGGAGGCGCTCGGACGCGTCTCGCGGATGCGGATCTCCGATATCGCCGCCGCCACGCACATCCAGATGAGCACCGTGTCGCGGCAGATCAGCCGACTCCTCGACCAAGGCTTGGTCGAACGCGTCGACGACGTCCAGGGTGACGACGCACGGCATCGATGGGTCCGTCCAACAGCGGCGGGGTCTGCGTATCTGCGTGAACTCGTCGAACTGCGCGACTCGTTGGTGCGCGAGAACGTCGTCGACGTCCTCGGCGAAGAGGATTTCCTCGAACTCGGCCGACTGTTCAAGAAATTGGCCCAGAACACCGGCCAATGAGCCGGTTTCGACGGCGGGCGGTCGGGGTGGCGTTTGCCGTGCTGACCATGCCCGCAGGGTTTGGGGTTTCGACGGCCGCCGCTGCGCCGGTCGCCCCGATTGGAACGACGGCGCTGGCCGGTTCGGAGCGCGCCTGTGACGGCCCCCAGGCCGGTCCGGCGGGTAACGTCGCCTGCGGTATCTGGCTGGTCAATCAGTGGTTGTCGTTGCGCAGGTCGCGCGGTGTGGTCGCACAGACCGTCGCCGTGGCCCCGGGAGCGTTCGGGGCGTGGCGATCGTCGACGACGGGCGGAGTCTGTGGATTCACGCCCGTGCTGCTGGGGATGCACCACTGCGACCGGACGACGTTTGTGAACTTCCGCCTCGACCGCCGCCTCATCGAAGCGCGTGACCTCGCCTTCACCGTCCTCGCCCACGAGTCCGCGCACGGGGTGCAGGAGCGCCGCGGCAAGGACCCGGTGGCGGCCACCCTGACCAACGATGTGCCGGCGATGCTGCCACTGGAACAGCAGGCGGACTGCTGGGCGGGCGCGGCGCTGGCATGGGCGGTGCGTCGGGGTCATTTCGGCCCGCAGGCGCTGCCGCGGGCCCGCGCGCTGTTTCGCTCGGGCGGTCAGGCCGGGTCGGGCCACGGCAGTCCCGAGGCGCGCGACCGCCAGCTGACCATGGGGTATGCCAACGGCCCCTCGGCGTGCGGGATGCCCTGACTCATTCCTCGTCGACGATGAGCAGGACCTTTCCGATCGCGTCGCCGCTGTCGAGGCGGGCGTGGGCGGCCGCGGCATCGGCGAGGGGGAAAGTCGAGTCGACGACGGGCTTGACCGTCCCGTCTGCCAGCAGCGGCAGCACCAGGTTGGCGGTGGCGGCAACGACCTCGACCTTGCCACCGGGCCCGTCGGTGGGCCGCGAGCGCAGGGTCGTGCCAGTGACGCTGGCCCGTTTGGCCAGCAGCGCACCGATGTTCAGGGTGCCTTTCGCGCCGCCCTGCATGCCGATGATGACCAGGCGTCCGCCGGTCTTCAGTGCAGCGACGTTCCCCTCGAGGTAGCGCCCGCCGATGATGTCGAGGATGACGTCGGCCCCGCCGGCGGCCTTGAGGACGCCGACGAAGTCCTCGTCGTCGTAGTTGACTCCGATGTCGGCTCCGAGGGCGCGGCAGACGTCGAGCTTCTCCTGGGTGCGCGCGGTGACGGCGACCGTTGCGCCGAGGTGCTTGGCGAGTTGGATCGCGTGGGTGCCGATGCCGCTGCTGCCGCCGTGGACGAGCAGCGTCTCGCCGGGCGCGAGGTGGGCGGTTAGTACGAGGTTGGAGACGACCGTGCACGCGACTTCGGGGATTGCGGCGGCTTCGGTCAGGTCGATTCCGACGGGTACGGGGAGCACTTGCACGGCGGGAACGGCGACGAATTCCGCATAGCCGCCGCCGGCGAGCAGTGCGCAAACCTCGTCACCCACGTCGAAACCGGTGACAGCGGCGCCCACTTGCGCGATGGTGCCCGAGACTTCCAGCCCGAGGATGTCGCTGGCCCCGGGCGGTGGCGGGTACAGCCCTCGGCGCTGCAGGAGGTCAGCGCGGTTCACCCCGGCCGCGGCGACCCGGATGAGGATCTCGTCGTCGGCAGGGATCGGGGTCGGGACATCGGCGACGGTGAGTTCACCGTTATCGCAGGCAATGGCTCGCATGAATCGATGCTGGCACGGATCGCACGGCGACGTGGCGGTTGTCCGCATGGGAAACTCGGTGCCGGTCGGCCTGGGGCGTCCGCTAGCCTGAACTGCTAGGGAAGCGTGGCAGAGCGGCCGAATGCACTCGCCTTGAAAGCGAGCGTGGGTAAAACCACCGGGGGTTCAAATCCCTCCGCTTCCGCGCAGTTCAGAGCGGGTTCTCGAGTGAATCGGGAACCCGCTCTGTTGCTTCAATCCCCACAAATCCCCACATTAGGTCTCGGGAAGTGCCCAGGTCAGGGCCTCAGCGGCGTGGGCAAGGTCGGCGGGATTCGAGTGGCCGTAGACCTTGATCGCGAGGGTTCCGCCGTCCGCGTGGCCGAGCCAGCTAGCAACGTCGATGAGTGGAATCGAGGCGCTGAACAGGCGTGATGTCGCGGTGTGGCGCAGGTCGTGAAGTCGGTAAGGGGCGGCGATCTTCGCTGCTGCCAGGCTGCGCTTCCACCAGTCATCGAGGGATCGCGGTGCCACCGGAGCGCCGGAGTCGACAGTCAGGACGTGCAAGTCGTCCTCGCCCTTCCAGCCACGGCCAGCACGCACCCTGTCGGCGGCTTGGAGGTCCTGGTGCTGCCTGAGCGCAGCAACGGTGGCCGGAGGTAGCGGGAGGGTCCGGGCGGCACTGCGGGTCTTGCCGCGACTCTGCTCCACCACGCCGTCGGAGGTGGCGACCCGGGTGCGCTTCACGGAGAGAGTGGGGGAGGAGGTATCGAGGCCGTGGATAGCTGACCAGCGCAGCCCGGCCAGTTCGCCTCGGCGGAGGCCCAGCAACCCCAATTCGAGAAACACGCGCCGCCGGGCAGCGCTCCTGTGTGACCGCAGTGCAGCGCCGCGACAGTCCGACGGCGGGGCGGCGGTGGGGTCATGCGCCGTCAGGAGAGCCGCCACCTCAGTGTCGCTGAGGCGTCGCTGAGGGTCGAGTGCGGAGTCGCCGCTGGACTCTTCGTCGGGCGACGCGGGGGCGTCGAGGGGCTTCACGAGGGCCACCACATTTCGGGGAATGGTGCCCTGTGCAACTAGATCGGCCCAGCAGCTTGACCACTTCGCTCTCGTCACATTGCTGTACCGGATCGAACGTGCGGGGGTCCCTTCAATTTCACCTGCCGCAAGCGCGGCGAGGGTGCGTTCCACGTCGGCTTTGGTGATCGACTGGACCTGCCTGTCTCCGAGGGCCGCGACGATGGGAGCCAATGCGTGTTTGCGAGCTGTCTGCGTGTTCGCGGCTCCGCGTTGACCGGCGCACCAATCGTCAATCGCAGCTCTAACTGTCAGCCGTGACTTCCCGATGTACGTGCCGTCCGAGACCTTCGATTCGACCCCGGCCTGCCAGTCGCGTGCCTCGCCGATGGTCTCGAACATCTTTTCCGGTTGACCGCCGCCAACCTCTCGGGCGTCGGCTCTGGCTCTGTACCCATAGCCGCGCTCGAAGCGGGAGGTGGTGATCTTCACGATGCCGGGGTAGCGGGTTGGTTCGCCCTTCACACGCGCCATGCCCGCCCCCTCTCTCTTGGTCCTCCCCGAATCGTATCCGGGGGACGTGACGGATCGGCCTCAACGGCGCGGTGGGGAGGGGGTGGTTGCGGGCCGGTGGACGACCGTCGTCTGCCGGGAAACCGGCACAGGAACAGGGAAATGAGCAGGTGAAGCAAAACCCTCGCAGTGCGAGGGTTTCCGCACACGACGACTCCGACCCACAAGTGCCGATAAATCGGCACAGGAACAGGGAAATGAGCAGGTGGAGCAAAAGGTGCCCGTCGGGCACCTTTCACCGCATCACGCTGACCACACCGCACAGGTCATGGCCCGCCTCCGGCGCGATGATCCTGCCGCCGCCGAGCGTGTGGCACGCGGGGAGAGTCCGTCCGCAGGCTCGCTGTGACCCGATTGTGACTGAGATAACACTTACCGATTTGAGGCCGATTCTGTGCCCCTAAGCCGCCATGTTGAACGACTCAGGCGGAACCGTTCACGAGTAACTAGTGAACCCTCACGAGTAAGCCGTTCACCGGACATCTGTGCAGGTGAAAGGCATGTTTTGCCTGGTGGACAGAGGCGGCAACTGCGGCAATAGTGGCGTTCAGATCACCGAAGAACGGAGATGAGATGAACGACTTGATGACTGTGCGCGAAGTGGCCGAGGCCATGCGCCTCACCCCGCGCGGCGTGCGTCAGATGATCGCCGACGGACGCCTGCCAGCCGTGCGCTACGCGGGCACCCGGCAGGCGCTCGTGCGGCGTGCCGATGTCACGGCACGCCTGCGCCGAGTCCACGCCCACTGACCAAAGCGAAACGCCCCGGCGGACTTCCGGGGCGCTTCAAAGACTTCGAGAGGAATCGAAATGTCTGTCCCCAGTGTAGACCTCGATGACGGCGACGAGGTGGATCACGAGCCGATGCTCGCCCGGCTTCGCGCCATCGTTAAGCGCGGCGACGGCGCAGCGATCCCCGGCCTGGTCCCTGAGATCCGCGCGGCGTGCGACCTCGGCTTGACTCGCGACGCTGAGGAGAAGCACTGGCTGGCGGTGATGGGCCAGGGCGGCGAGCGCGCCGTGCGCGTGCTGGCTGTCGCCCTTGCGACGCTCGATGAACGCGCGGAGCCGGTCGGCGATGCGAACGATCCATACCACCCGTGGCTGGAACGGCAGGGGTTTTGCACCCCGCTTCTGCAAGACGTACGCGCGCGGGCACGGGGCGGGCTAGTGCCGCCTTGGGCGGCACTCGGGATGCTGCTGGCCGCAACGGCATCGGTCATTCCGCCGCGAGTGCAACTCCCGGCAATTGTCGGCGGGCGGGCGTCACTCAACTCAATCACAGGAATTGTCGGCGCTTCGGGGGCGGGCAAAGGTGCCGCCGCTGCCGTGCTGAGTCCCCGCTTCGTTCCCCTCGGGGCTGACGGCCAGCCGGGCCTCGGCCTGAACTGGAAACGCCCGCCGGTCCGCCAGGCAGTCGGCTCGGGCGAGGCGATCTCGGCGCTGTACGTGCACAGTGAGAAAGTGGCCGGTCCAGATGGCGGTCCGCCGGAAACCAAGATGGTGCAGCACGAGACCACTGCCTGGCCCGACTGGCCCGAGGTGGACAAACTCGTGGCAGTGAGGGGTCGGCAAGCCAGCACGATGGACGCAGAACTGCGTCAGTTCTGGTCCGGGGAGGGTCTGGGATCGGTCACGAAAACTGCGTCGCTCCACGTCGAGGCGCACAAGTACCGAGGAGTCGCCACGATCTCGATCCAGCCTGGCCGTGCGGCAGCACTCTTTTCCGACGAGGCTGGTGGTCTCTTGCAACGGTTGCTGCTGTTCGCAGGCGACCGCGATCCACACGCGACCGGGAACGAGCCTCGGGTCGACGGGGACCTGGAAATCACGGTGCCCTACCTGCCGCCGGGCGACGATGTGGTCGAGTTCCTGGTTGATCCCGTCGTGGAGACGATCATCCGTGAGCGCCGGATCGCGCGAACCTCCGGCGCGCTGACTGTCGATCCGCTCGACGCTCACGGCGACCTCCTGCGGCTGAAAATTGCCGCCACTGGTGCATGGATGCACGGCACCCTCACCGTCGACTATCACACGTGGCGGTGGGCGGGCAGCGTCATGGAACACCACCGCCGGACGCGGGCTTGGCTGCAATCTCAGATTGCGGCCACCGTGCGGGCGGCGGCGGAATCCGCTGGTGCCACCGACGGAGTGCGCCGTGCGGTCGCGCGTGAAGTGGAGGAAGCCGAGGCCGATCAGCGGTTCAGTGGGCAGTGGGCCACGGCCCTCGACGGCACTGCGAACTGGGCGCAGGGTCGCGGCCCGTTCACCCGCCGCGATGCCAGCCGGGCCGGGCGCAGCGGTTCACTGCGGGCAACTCGGGCCGGAGACCTCCTCACCGACCTCACCGTGCAGGGGCGGCTGCGGGTGGTGCAGGTGGATGCGAACGGTCACGCCGCCGCGTGGGAGGCGGTGTCGTGACCACCGCTGCTGGCCTGAGGGGACCGGCTATCCACTGTTGTCGGACCCTGTGTCGGACCTGTCGGACCCTTGTCGGACGCACGGATACCACGGCTGACCTGCATGTTTGTGTTGTCGGACGTGTCGGACGGGGGTCCGACAGCGTTGCACGCTTGCAGGAGCCGCCGAACACTCGACACCACCGCTGACCTGCATAAATAAAGAAAATAGTACATATGTTCGATTATGTATTTTTCTTCTCTGGAAATGGCCCGACGCGGTGGTTTTTGTGTGAACCGTGTCGGACCCCGTCCGACAGGTCCGACAACGCGGCGGTATACCTCTCACCTGCACTTTTGGTGAGAAACAAGGGTCCGACAGGGGTCCGACAGGGTCCGACACAGGGTCCGACAACTGAATCAACAGGAGCGGCGGACAAATCCGCTCCACTTCGAGAGGAATCAAGAGAGATGTGCGAGTACGAGCAGCGGTGGTCACTGCCCACCGCTGAGGAGATCAAAGCCGAGGTTGACTGGCTAGCGGACTGGCTGGCCCGCGAGGAGCCGAGCATGATCGGCATCGACAGCCGCGCCGCGAGGGAGTTCATCACCCGCCGCGCGTCCACCTGGTCGGTCCACCTCACTGCGCGGGAGGCCGTGAAGTGCGCTTATGCAGAGTGGCAGGGAGCCGTGGCTTCCGTCCTCGATTACGGGCGGCGGCGGAACCGTCCGTGGGGCACTGCCGACTTCATGCAGAGCCAGCCCGACGACCCCGCCCTCGACGGCCTCGACCGCCCCGGCCTGGCCCCGGCCCTCGCTCATCTGATTGAGATCGGAATGGCGGAGGAGCAGGGCTACAGGTACGCGCTCGTCGGCAACTCTCACTAGCACCTTCATCCCTATCCACCGCTTCCCTGACACCAATTTCCCGCCCCCACCCAAGGGACGTGCCACCCGCCCGCAACGTAAGTACAGGTGCGAATGGGTACCCAGGAGGATTGACAAAAAGTGCCTTTCTACCAGCGGAAATGGTGGTGGCGAGGGGGCGAGTTGGGATGTCAGGATTGTTGTAGGAGTTCCAAATATCTGGAACAGACGGAAGGAAATGAAATGGCTGAAAACGTCTCAGTGGATTACGACAGCACCGCGCAGTTCGTCAGCAAGTTGCGGGCACAAGCGGATCAGATTGAGAGCGAGACCCCACACCTCACCCGAGCGGTGTTGGACAGTTTCACCCGTGAGGCATCGCAGGGCACGCGGGACGGGAAGCCAAGCCCGATCTATGACGAAGCGGTGGCCGCAATGAGCAATGTGATGCACGCGCTGGACAGCCACTTCAAGAAGATTGCAGCCAAGCTGCGCTCGGACGCCCACCTGCTCGAATCGGCCACCGCTGAGATCAAGCAACACGACGAGGACGGCGCGGCAGCAGTGCGAGCCGTCGACCTCGGCCTCGACATGAGCAACAGTGTCGAGAAGGGCGGTGCGGGCTACAGCAGCATCCCCCGACTGACTGCCGCAGATTTGGCCGGTGATGTCGACAAGCCCGCCCCGGTCGGTGACCCCCACGCCCGGTTCCGAACCGCGAGCAACCCCCGATGAGCGCACCCGACAACGACTTGGCCGACCTCGCCCTCACCTCGGGCCAGGCAGCGGTCTATCTCCAACTCTCCCAGCGGTGGGTGGGCACGTTGGCCCGGCGCGGGGTGCTGCCCAGCCACACCGTCGGGCGGCACCGCCGATTCCAGGTCGCCGACCTCCGCGCCTACCGCGACAGCCGCCGCTAACCCCCAACAACTTCGGCCCGGGGCACAGTGCCCCGGCCACAAAGAAAGGAACGAAATGAAGATGATTAGTTTCCCGGTCCCGGCCCGCGACAACGTGCGGGATGCCGAGGGCCGCTTGGTCGCCGAGCTGCGGGTGCCGCTGATCGACGGCCAACTCAACTGGGATGAGAAGCAAGTGATCCTGGCGGCGGATTTGCCCCTCGGCACTATTCCCGCCTGACCCCCGAACCCCGGCCCAAGCAACACGGGGCCGGGGTTCCCCATTGACCCCTCCACCACCCGAGCCGGCCCCCGGCACGTCCCCCTCCCGACCATGAACCAAGGAACCAAGATGAACACCCCACAATCCGCAGCGGCCCGCCGGTACTTCATCCGGCTCATCTGGATGAGCCTCGCGCTGTCGGTGGCCGGTAATGCGGTCCACGCGCTGCCCGGCGTCGCGGGGCAAGTCGGTGTGAAGATCGTGCTCGGGGTCTTGCCGCCGATCCTGCTCGCCCTCCTGATTCATGGGATGGGGCACCTGGTCGAGGCTGGTCTCAGCGGGCGGCTGTACCGGGTGGCGACCACCGCCGTCGCCGCGCTGGCCGTGGCCGCTGGTGCCGTCTCGTTTGTTGCCCTTCGCGAGCTGGCCCTCGCGGCGGGATGGGCACCGGCGCTGGCGTGGCTGGCACCAGTCATTGTCGATGTGCCAGTGGTCGTGGGGACTGCTGCGGTAGTCGCGGTCGACAGGGCCGCAATGCGCCAGTCAGTCACCGTTCCTGACCCCGCCTCGGCGCACGGCGGCGAGGTCGAGGTCGACACCGCACCAACAGTCGCGCCGGACCCTGCACCGAGCACCGAGGTCGCGGTGGAACCCGAAGCCACCCGCGACATGGCACCCCGCGACATGGCACCCCCGGCGCACCCGAAGCCGAAGCCCCAACCACGTCGCGCCCAACCCGCGCCGCGCCGCGCCCCCGGTGCGTCGTCGCACCTGACCCCGCTCCCGGTGGACGACGCAGCGGTGCGCCGTCTGGCCCAGCAGGTCGTCGCGTCGGGTCGCACCGCCGCCGACGCAGATGTGGTGGCTCAGGTGCTTGCACGGCTCAGCGGCGGTGAGTCTGGCCGCGCTGTTGGTGCAGCAACAGGGATCAGTGAAGCGGCGGTTCGGAGGATCAAGACGGCTGCGGCAGAGGTGGCCGATGAGCCTCAATTGGTGTCCGCATGAACCCCTCTGCACATGCCCTCAGCGTGATCCTCTGGCTGTGCTTGACTTTTCCCGTCCACGGCACCGAGGCATATCCGCCTAATGGCCCCTTAACCTCGGGCTTTACAGAGTGTGTCCGAGGTCGGGTTCCATCCAGCCCAATCCTCTAACCCTCCCTCTAGCCTCCCCTCTGATGGTTCCTCTTGCCCCTCCTCATGCACGTCCGCACGCTGGTCCGCAGCCGGGGGACAAGAAACAGGCAGATCACGCCGCCTGGCGGTGGCGGCGGAGGGTTCTCATCACGGTTGAGCGCGAGACACCAAACATCGCGACGAGTTCGCTGACCGGTTCACCGGACTCGTAAAGACGCACCAACCGCGACTCGGCGGCTGCGTCGAGACGCCGAGGTCGCGTCGCGGGCAGTCCACGTGCGACGCGCGCGGCGCGACTGGCCGCGCGTCGCTCCTTGCCGAGTTCCAGCTCCAACTCGGCCACCGCTGCCATGACCGAGGTGAGCATCCGCCCCGCCGAGGTGCTGGTGTCCACGCCCTCCCGCAGCGCCCGGATCGTCACGCCGCGCTCGTGAAGCGTGGACACGGCGGCGGAGACTTCTCGCACGCTTCGGCCCAGCCGGTCGAGTGCCGCGACAATGAGGGTGTCGCCGTTTCGCAGCCAGCCGACGCACTCCTCCCATTCGGGGCGGACCGTGCCGACCGACCCCGAGGCCGTCTCAATGAACCAGCGGTCGGGGCTGATCCCGGTCGCCGCGATCTGATCCTGCTGTTGGTCCGTTGACTGTGCGGCAGTGGACACGCGGCAGTAGGCCGCTATCTGGCCGCTCATGGTGTCACCTCGGGACTGAGAACTGACACGGCTGCGGTGACACCAAGAAGTGACACCAAGCGACCAGGCAAAGCGCGGCGTTGAACCCCGGCCACAGCCGGAGTGTCACTTCTGTAGATGTGAACATGGGTCATGGCCTCGATGGTGCTCCGGAGTGAGTGTCATGGGCCAGGGGGCGGGTGGCACGTCCCCTGGTTACCTCTTCACCACGTTCTCGCGTAGTGCGGCGACTCGAAGAACCTCATCGGGGATAGAGAGCGTCGGCGGGACGTAACACTTCGCGGAGAATGCGATGGCCAGGATCGGACACCCGCGACCGTCGCCGCGTTCCATGCGTGGAAGCAGCTTCTCGAAGTTCGATGTGGTCGAAGTGCTGAACGGATCGTTCGGAGTTTTCCTGATTCGTCTCGCCCATTCGTCGTAGGTGGGAGGAACGGCGACCGCCTTGGCTTGTGCGATCAGATTGACTGCGAGGGGTCGCAACGTCTGGCTGCGGGTTACGAATACCCCTACGTCGATCAAGCCGGTGTCATGGAGGGTGGTGTAGTTCCCGAAGTCTCGGTCCAGGTTGCCGTCCTTGGGGTTCCATTCCACATCGACGACGGCACCGTCTTTTACGTTGTCGACCTTGTGCCCACCGGTCATGACCGGTGCAGTCGACACGCTGCGAACCTTCTCCTTGGGAGTGGCGAGTTTCCACGGGTAGATCGTGAGGTGATTGGTCACCTCTTGTTGAAACTTCGTCTCGCGCCAGCCGAGCACTCGGAATGACTCATCGAGGTCTTTTGCAACCTTCGACTTGTTGCCGCCGGGTCGGACGAGCATGTCGAAGTCGAGCGAGAAGTTTTCAAGCACGTTGACGAGATCGGCGAAACCATCCGGCGTCGACATCTGCATGACAGCCGCCGCATTGCGTGTCTCAGCAACCAGGTAGCGCTCCGTGATGGAGGAGGGAAACACGGTCTTCCAGGATTCAGTCAGTTGTTGCACCCGCTAATGCCATCACGAAGGGGACGTGCTGTGCGGCAAGACTGGCCGCGAGTCGTCAATCACACTTGTCGGCGTGTCCGCGCTCGAAGTAGATCTCTTGTCAGATCTACTTGGTACGGTTGCCGCCATGACCACAACCCCGCTTCGCCCCGAGAATCCTGCGCCCGAGTTGCCCGAGATCGACGGCGGTTTCAAGACGATCCTCGCGGACCCGCCGTGGCGCTTCTCCAACCGCACCGGGAAGGTCGCACCGGAGCACCGGCGACTAGACCGCTACTCCACGATGGACCTCGAAGCGATCAAGGCGCTCCCGGTGGCCGACGCCGCAGCAAAGGACGCACACCTGTACCTCTGGGTTCCCAACGCGCTACTACCGGAAGGGCTGGCCGTGATGGAGGCGTGGGGCTTCCGCTACGTGTCCAATATCGTCTGGGCCAAGCGGCGCAAAGACGGTGGGCCGGACGGTCGCGGCGTCGGCTTCTACTTCCGCAACGTGTCAGAGCTGATCCTGTTCGGTGTGCGCGGCTCGATGCGAACGCTAGCCCCGGCCCGCAGCCAGGTGAACATGCTCGAAACCCGTAAGCGTGAGCACAGCCGTAAGCCCGATGAGCAGTACCCCCTGATTGAGTCGTGCTCTCCCGGCCCCTACTTGGAGATGTTTGCCCGGCACCCACGCAAGGGCTGGACCGGCTGGGGAGACGAGTCCGACGACGAAGTGGCACCGCGCGGTCAGGTGCACCGTGGGTACGGCGGCGGTGCGTTCGATGTGCCGCGTGTTGCCCCACACGCACGGCTTACCGGTGAAGAACGTCAGCTTGTCGCGAAGATGCTGCGGGAGCAGTACGACGGCGGGTCGAGCATCCGTGAAATCTCGGTGCAGTCCGGGTATTCGATTCAGCGGGTCCGAACCCTGTTGAAGCTGACAGGCGACCTGCGTCCGGCTGGTCGGCACTGACTTGACCGCGCCGGAGTTCGCCGAGAACGTCCCGGCACATTGTCACCGCCGTCACTGGGGATCAGCTCCGGCTCAAGCGAGTCCTAGGCCGTGCCTGCGGGGCCTTCCCCAACCAGGTAGCCCCACTGGGCTGACCGCGACGTGTTGGGCAGGCTGGATGCCGACACCTTTCAGTTTGTAGACGTGCGGCTCGGGTCGCAGATCGGCTAGAACGTAGACCAGTCCGACGGTCAACGTAGCCGTCTCAGTGGCGAGGCCGCGCAATCCTTTGACGCCTTTGGCGGCGTATCCAATCCAATGCAACCCCGCGTCGAAGATCGCGCGGCGTTCTTCGTCGTCTCGCAGTTGGGTCCGGTCTTTTGTGATGATCGCGTCATAGCCTTGCTGGCTGAGCATCCCGAGCAACGGCACATCCTTTGTGCCTCCAAGCCCCTCCTTGTAGGCGTGCCGAAACTCGTGCTCACCGTAAAGCGCCTCCAACGGTTTGAGGCAGCCGACGCTCACATTCTCATCAAGAAAGAACTTCACGAAGCCCTCCGCTTGGAGGAGACAAGCTCGGCAAAGTCGAGGGCGTCGTGCGCCGCGTTCGGACTCACCCCGGGATAGAACGCCTGCACCTGGTCGCTGCTGAGCGGGAGGTCGCCCGACAGTGCATCGGCCACAATGTCGAACGGCACGCGAGTACCGTCGATAGTCGGCCACCCACCGAGTTTCCTTGCGTCGACCGAAAGCGTCGGACGTGGCTTCTGGAAGTCCACGATCATTTCGTCGTTCCGATTGTTGAACGGGCGGAACACGTCGGCCAGTGTGTAGAACTGGTACTGCCCCGGGTTCTTCACGAGGTCCATGAACCCCGCATCCGTCCACACCGCGATACTGCCGCCACCGACCGCGAACTCGTAGGCAGCAGGGTGGTCGGTGAGGTCGAACTCGCCGAGTTGAGCGAACGCCCTCCGCACCTTCTGAAGTGACGTGTTGGTTCGCAGCCAGGCAACAGTCCGCAGCGCCACCAGATCGCGAAACGAGTACAGCGGAGGGCGCTTCTTGCTGACCTCAGGCACCAGGAGTCCGGTTCGTCGCCAGTTGGCGAGTTGGGCGTGTGTGACGCCGGTCAGTGCAATCGTCAGGTCGACGGGAAAGCCAGTCACCACACGCCTCCTCTCGTCAATCGCGGCTGGGTGATGCCCTGACGGTAGCGCAGGGGACTGACCATCAGCCGGATTCGGTCGGTGTGTGATGCAACCGAAGCAAAGGTGCCTATCGTGGGGCCATGCCTGACGACCGCCGCGAGGAGTACGCCGAGGACCTGGACGGCCTCGATCAACTGCCGCCCGAGGTGCAGAAGTACCTCGCCGAAAGCCGCCGGTTTCACCGGCAGTGGCGTGGTGACGAGGGGCCTCGCGAGCGGGAGTAGCCGCCTTCTCTACTGATCCTCCGAGGTGGTGGCCGGTACCGCTTCGAGCAGTCGCGCCGTCGCCGCTTCGACCTCGCGGCGATACTGCTTGATGTCGGCCCAAGGAACGTCGAAGCCGTGGTACAAAACCCGCTCGCTGTTGGCGACAATCTCGTCCCTATTGCCCTCGGCGACTGCCCGCGCCATGCCGCCGACGGCCTGCTCGATGCTCAACTGGGTCATGGGCGTCACTGTGCCACCCGTACGCCACACGGTGGCCGCAGAATGTGACACGTCCCAGGGGTGCGGCGGGGCTACGCGACCAGGGGACGTGCCGGGGGCCGGCTCGGGTTTATGCAGGTGTAGCGGCATCTTCGGTCGATGGATGATGGAGCACGAGACGAGCCGCTGCACGGGTGGACCTTCGAGCAGTGGGCCGAGTTGCAAGAAGCGTGGTGGGCGATTGTCTCGGAGGAGTGGCCGGGTTATGAGCGCCCGGACTAACCCGGAGCAGGAGTCGAGCCGCGTTGCGGCCTGACTGACGGTGCAAACAAGACCCCCGGCACTTCGTCACGGTGCCGGGGGTCTTGTTGCTGGGGGCTAGTCCCAGCGAGTGCCGCACTCGGGGCAGCTGTTGAAGTAGTGCGGCATCCAGTAGTCGCAGTCGGGGCACATGCGACGGCGCGGCTTGCTGCTGCGGGCCGGTGCCGTCGCCTTGTACGCCGCGACTTTGCTGCGAACCTCAGTGGCGACCTTCGGCGACATGCGCCACGTTTTGCTCTCCGGCTGCCACCGAGCGCCGTTACGTTTCGCATACTCGCGGACCTGGGTCGCCTTGAACGGGATCGCGACGCTTTCGGTGTTTTCGGCAGCCTCGGCCTGCTTCTCATGCAGACCAGCAGACTCAGCGGTGACTTCCCGCACGTCCTTGCGCGGGCGCACCGGAGCGGGACCGCCAGATTCCGCGTCGGTCTCGCCGAGCATGTAAGGCCAGTACATGCTCATGTCCACTTCGTCGCACACCGTCGCCCACGCCTCTTGAATCAACTTGTGGCGGTCCACCAGGTTCGACAGTCGCAGCGCAGCGGAGGCGCTGTGAGTGAGCACCACGTCCTGGCCGGGGCCGAGGATCATTTGGGTGCAAGCGGCAAGCAGCGGGCGCAGGGTCCGCACCTTCGGGGAGCCTGAATCCAGTTCCTCCTCGACGGCATCGACAAGCTGCGGCAGCAGTTCGTTGCCCAAGTGTTCGCTCATCCACTCCGCAGCGGTGGTCGCCGCCTTGCTCTTGCCCCGCGACAGCCGGAGGAACTGTTCCAGGGTCGGGTGTGCCAACTCAGCGGCGGTGCCTTCGGTCGCACGCAGGATGACATCGAGGTCACCAGGCACATGCAGCGTTTCGAGAAGCGCGATCAGCCGCAGTGCATCATCACGGTTGTCGAAGATCGCGATGTCGCTGTAGTCCCCGCTGAACCATGACCGGCTCCGATTCTTCTTTTGATCGGCAGTCGCGATCTCGGCGGGGACTTCGCCCGGTGCCACGGTGATGAGCGCGTGGTTGTTCTCCGGGCCTTTGTCCCAGCCCGATCCGCCGTAGTACGTGTTCCGGTCGGATCGGGTGATGGTGCGGTAGCGGTACACCGCGTGGCGCACGGTGTCAGTGGCGATGCGAGTGTTGAAGCCGCTTTGCAGGACGAAGGTGCTCATCGGGTCACCTCCGCAGCGGGAGTGGCCGGGGATTCGATGAGCGCCGCCACCTCGTCCCAGATGAAGCGCAAGCGGCCCTCGCCGCTGCCGCTCAGCGACGGGATCACATGGTGCGGGAGGCGACCTTCGCGCGCGGCGCGGCGCAGCGAATCGGGGTGAACATCGAGAATCTTGCCCAGTGCTGCGGCGCTCATGTAGCGCGGCTCGGTGCTGGTCTCGGGGGTGGTGGTCTTGCTGGTGTTGGTGTGCATTGGGTCCTCCTGTCACACCTCGTTTTGAGGTGCGCGGGGACCCGGTGCTGACCTGCGACGGGCTACTCGATCAGCTCCGGCACGCGGGGGTAAAAAGCCCTAGCCAGGAGAAGTGGAACTTGGTTTCCCCGAGGGGGCCTAGTTCCTGTCGCAACACCGACATTACCCAAGATTCCCGACAATGCAAGCCTCCTGAGATATTCCCCGATATTGCCGATAATTGCAGGTAGAGGCTGCTTTCGAGGCCGCACCCGACACGCCGTTCTCACCTGTAGTTTTCGTGACCCCGCTGGTGCAGGAGCAGCCAGTGGTCAAGTTCCAGGCCATCGAGGAGGAAGCCGTTGTGGTCGGGAGTTCGCTCAAAATCGCGGGGTCGCAGCGGCTGGACCCCCGCGATCTCGTAGTTCGACTTGATCCACTTTCTCAACACCCAAGTTTCCGCCGGTTTGAGTCTCACCGGCGGTGGTTGCGGGCGTCGCAGGCGGGACAGCAAACGGATCACTTCCCGCTGTGCCCCAGGGCCGCAGTCGCCGGTGCCAGGGGGACAAGAAAACAGCAGATTCAGGCACTCGCGACTCAGGCCCTCGGGCACGACATTCAGGTCACGCACGAGCCGCAGGAGCACGTCGGCCACTGCTGGCAGTTGGCCGGGCACGCACCCCGGCCATGAATCGTCAAACCGGGGGACTAGATCGGCGGGGGTGGAGGCGATGCGCCTGTCCCTCGTGGTGAGGTCGCGCAGGATGAGCGGGTCAGGGAGGAGCGGCCAAGCGGTGGTGAGGGTGCGAAGCCACCCTTCCCGGTCGCGGGGAGCGTGCCGACGGACACCGTGAACGTGAGATGGATCAAGCGGCGTGTTGGGGTCACATGGCACCAGGCCGAGGGTCATGGCGCGTCTCTCGATCCATGCCAAACATGCAGCCGGGTCACCGAGGTCGGGGAGGTCGCCGATGTCGCCACGGTGCAGCAGAATCGTGCCCCAGTCGGTCAGCTCACGCCTGCTGGAATCAGGCCCCAGGAGCAGGCAGGGGCAGCCGCACGGACCCGCTGCGGCCCAACTGAGGCCGCGTTTCAGCAACCCTTCGCGGGCAGCCAGGAGGGCAGCAACGTGCGGGTACATGAACCGCTGCGTTTCGGTCTGAGTGAAGTCGTGCTGGATGAAGTCACCCACAGAATCCACAGTCCTCAGGGTCGTCGCGGGTGTCGTCGTCCGGGGTCCAGCCGGGGGCGTCGGCCAGCGTCGCTGAGAGGACTTGAATGGGGCTGAGATCGAACTCGGCGGCGACCGTCGAGACAAGGTGGTCGGGGGCCTTGCGTCGGCGAAGTTCACGCACCGCCGTCAACGGCAGCGGAGTGTGCGAGTGGACAGCCGGGAACCGGCCCATGCCGGGCCGCAACCCGTCGGCGGTGAGAGCGTCCCGCAGCCACACCGCCGCGTCCTCCAATGAGAACGGAGATGAGGGCAGGAGGTGGCTGTAGGGGGCCACTCGGAGGCTCAGATCGAACACTTCCTGCTCTGTGGTTAATGAGCCAAGGCAGACGGCAGGGCAGTCACAGTCGGCCCGCGCTGCAACTAACTCCTCACCGCTGCGGATCGCGGCCAGCAAGACGAGGAACACGGCCTCCTGGTGCGGCTGCAAAGGCACGTCATCGAAGTCTTGGCTGGGACTGGTCACGAGTCCCAGGGTGCCGCCTGGGACCGACAAGGCACAGGGGACGAGTGACACGTCCCCCAAGGTCCCACGAGAAATCCCCACAAAATCCCCACAGCAGGAGCGGGCCTGCTCAGAAAACCCCTGGGTACCTACCCGCGCCCCGCGTGACACAATGGCTCCTGAGCAGGAAAAACGCCTATTTGGCTCGCCTTGAAAGCGAGCAGGGGTAACTCCCTCGCAGGTTCAAATCCTGTCGCTTCCGCGCAGGTCAGGGTCGGTTTCTGGGCAATCCGGGAGCCGCCCCTGACTCGTCTCTGGGCCAAACTCAGCACAGGGGCGCACGGCGGCGCCGACAACTGGGCGGATTGGGTAACGGGGAAGCGGGATCAGACAGTCAGCTCCGTCGGCATCCCCGGTTCCAGCCACAACACCGAGTTGCCGAGTTCTGAATGATCAAGAACCTCGCGCGCCGCCGAGCGATCCTGCCGGAAGTGCTTCCAGCCCTCATAGTGGACGGGAACGATGGTCTGTGGCTTCAGTTGCTGCCCCAGCTCGACGGCGTCCTGGGCGGTCATCGTGTAGCGGAACGGCCCACTGATCGGGAACCGGACACCGCCGAGGTGAAAGACGGCGGTGCCGACGTTGAAACGCTGCCCCACCTCACGCACACCGTCGAACAGGACGGTATCGCCGGAGATCCACAACACGCCGTTCTCCTGCCCTTCCCAGCGCAGTGCGAAACCGATTACCGCACCGACAATCGGCCCGCTGCCGGGCGGTCCATGCCGAGCCGGGGTGGCGACGATCTCGAGGTTGGGTGCGCCGGCTTTCGTCGATTCGACCTTGTCCCAGGGCGCCAACCCGACGACGTCCCTGTGGCTGAGCCGTCGCTTGCCGGGAACTGTCGTGACCACCTTCGAAACCTGCGACAGCATCTCCCGGCCGGCGTGGTCGAGATTGTCGCCGTGGTGGTCGTGACTCAGTAGCACGAGGTCGATCGGCCCGAGGTCAGCGAGTGCGATCGCAGGACCGGTCAGCTTTCGGGAGGTGGCGCCCCACCCGAAGTGCCAGTGTTCGCCGGGCGGATCGAAGGTCGGATCAGTGAGAATCCGCCAACCGTCGACTTCAATGAGAACCGTCGGCCCCCCGATGTGCGTAATCGCCACCCTACTCATCCACAACTCCTTGCTGAACCCGAAGCGGTTGCTGGTCCACATCATTCTCGACGGACAACTAGGGATGTGGGCGGGGGCTCACTGCGCCGTCAACGCACCTGTAAATAGGGCAGTGAGCGCGGCAACGTGATCGGTGGGCGCCCCAGGGATCGTGTGATCGACGGTACCGACGATCACCTCTCCGGTTGCCCCCACCAGAAATCGCGCGGTGAGAGCAATCCGGTCGCGGTCGAGATGGCGATACGCAGGCTGGCTACCCAGGCGCCGCGCGAACTGATCGGCGCTTGCTTCGATCGCAACGCGTCGACGCGCGGCCAGAGCGGGGATCTTCAAAGAGTCCACCACCACCAGACGCGCCTTGTGGGGCGCCTCTTCGACGAACGTGCAGATTGCGGCGACGATGGCAGCGACGTCATCCGCGGCTTCGACAGCCTCGACGTTCAATGCGGTGCCGATGGACTGCGCAATCTCGGAGAGTGCGAGGTCGTACGCGGCAATGAAGAGCCCCTCGAGATTCGTGAACTGCTCGTAGACGTACCGGGGATTCAGTCCAGCCTGGGCAGTCACCGCCCGAAGCGAGACCCCCTCGGTGGGGCCGGCGGCCAGGCAGCGGAAGAACGCATCGATCAATTGCCGACGCCGTAAAGCCCGGCGCTCATCTGCCGAGACGCCGCCATAGGTACGAGTCGCTTGAGTCATAGGGATGTTGACAACTGTACCGGCCGTGGTTAATTCTGGAATTGGCTGATGCCAGACTAGGAGTGACGATGGATTCTCGAATGAAACAACAGGAGCCCGTCGGGGAGCCGGAGCCTTTGCCAGAGGGATCGCCGATCCTGGACGCTGTCGCTGACTGGCGGATCCTCGCCGTCGCGCCCAGCGCATTGCTTCTGCAGACCACGCACCGGGTGATCGGTGCGGGAGTCGGAGAGCACTCGATCTACGCCACCGACCCGGTCCTTCGGTTCAGGCGGTCCTATTGGCAGACCCTCGGTGTCGCGTTCTACGACGCCGAGTACGGCCGACAGGTCCGAGCCCTACATAAGCCGATCAGCGGGACAGACCCGCGCGGCCGCCGTTACCACGCCTGGGATGGCAAGGCATATTTCTTCGTTGTTGCCACCGTAATGTGGGCGGTCGAGGTGGTCGCGGAGCGTTTCGACCGCCAACCGCTGACCGATACGCAGCGCTCCGCGATCTACCAGGACCTCAAGCAAATGGCGCGCCTCGCCGGAACCCCTGCGAGTGCCATTCCCGCCACTCTCGCCGAATACGACGAATACTTCGCTGACACGCTGGCCGGACTGGAGAATCACCCTACGGCGCACACTTACTTGTCGGTGATCACCACAGAGCTACCCGCACCAGCGGGGATGTGGCGGATCCTGCGGCCCTCGTGGGCCGTGTTGGTGCGGCCGGCGATCACCCCACTCCTGCGCCTTTTCGTCGTGGGTCTGGCACCCGCGCCGCAACGTGACCTGCTGGGCCTGGAATGGACCGACCGGGATGAGCGCAAACTGAACGCGCTGCTCGCCGCGACCCGGATTGCCAACCGGATCCTGCCGCGAAGCCTGCGCCAGATCACCCGCACCATGGTCACTAAGCACGAAGCCAAGTTCCGCAGCCAGATCGCGCAGGAAGCGAAGGCTTCAGGGGCGGGCCCAGGTGAACCAGGAAACCGCCTCTGAACTGCGGAAGCGGAGGGATTTGAACCCCCGGTGCTGTTTAGGAACGCTCACTTTCAAGGCGAGCCAAATAGGCGTTTTTCCTGCTCAGGAGCCATTGTGTCACGCGGGGCGCGGGTAGGTACCCAGGGGTTTTCTGAGCAGGCCCGCTCCTGCT
>WBZU01000147.1_pt1 | contig 69261 bp, 64 predicted proteins | sample 5204311 | NCBI WGS metagenome assembly WBZU01 (sample SAMN12344359, study PRJNA552823) | activated sludge metagenome | biome: Activated sludge suspended growth; feature: Nitrification reactor; material: Wastewater; isolation source: activated sludge from nitrification reactor of wastewater...
CACCAACTGGAAACGAGCATTGGAGCAACTCTCACTCATCTACCCCGAACGAATCAACCAACACCTCTAAATCGAACACCTGACCGACTTACACAGACAACTTGACAAGCTCGGCGACGATGACCGCCCACAATGCGACCATCGCCCACAACGCGGTCCTCGCGTTGGCCGCCCTGGCCTGCCCGCACGACACCCGTACGGGTGCGGCGCGTAGCAGTGACGCCCTGTTCGCGTTGCTCACCGGTACCGCGTTCGAATGCGACTGCGACCGTGAGGATTGTGCCGCCGCGATTCCCGAACCCGATGCGCTGGCGGCATGGGTGGCCGACCAGCAGAACCAAGCCATCGCCAAGGGGCGGGTACTAGTGCACGTGATCGCCGATCAGGCCACCGTCGACGGACGTGACGACAACCCCGCGTTCATGGACGGCCACGGTGTCATCTCCGCCGCCCACCTGCGCGACCTGCTGGCCCGCGACGACGTGCGCGTACGGCCGCTCAACCCGCAGTCAGCCACCACCGGAAGCAGGGGTGAGGCAGGCGACGACAGCGCCGACGACAACACCGACACCGCGTCGGCCGGGGTTTCACTACCCACCTATCTGCCGTCGGACCCGTACCGGCCCTCCACCGCCCTGGACACGTTCATCCGGGCCCGCGACGGCTACTGCACCATCCCCGGGTGTGATCAACCGGCCTGGAAATGCGATATCGACCACGTGCAGGAGTACGACCACGACAACCCCGGCGAAGGTGGGCAGACCAGCCCCGACGAACTCGGGGCGAAGTGCCGGATGCACCACAACTTCAAGACTTTCGCCCACGGCTGGGTCGACGACCAATACCGCGACAACAATGGCCGCCTCGTCTCCGAAGTCGTCTCACCCGAAGGAATCCGGTTCCCCGGACCCGCCGAAACCAACACGGACTTGTTCCCGAGTCTTGACACCTTCACCTGGCATGACCCGTCACCAGATCTCGATACACATCCCTCGCAAGCTCGGGATGCACTCGATCACCGAAAGCCGCGGTTGCGCAATCGGACCAAGGACAAGCACCGCCGACGACGAGCCGAACGCGCCGCCAACCGCAAACAACGACTCGCCGAAGAATGGCAGCACGCCGAACAGGAATACCACCGACGCCGCGAACACCCCCGCGAAACCGACGGCGACCCGCCCTTCTGACGGCGTCCTTCGACGTATGACTCGAGGCTCTAGAAACCGCGGATCGATTCCTAGCGCGGACCGAATCGCTGCGCACCGTCGAGGCGGATGACCTCGCCGTTGACGTACCGGTTGGTGGCGAGGAACACCGCGGTGTCACCGAACTCAGAAGGCTCGCCCAAACGCTTGGGGAACGGCACATTGGCGCAGAACTTCTCCAACGCCTCGGGGCCGACGGTCTCCATCATCGGCGTGCGCATGGTGCCCGGTGCGATCGTGTTGTAGCGAATGCCGGTGGCCGAGAGGTCGCGGGCCGCAGCGATGGTCAGGCCGATCACGCCGGCCTTGGCGGCGGCGTAGGCGGTCTGGCCGATTTGACCCTCGTAGCCGGCAATCGACGCGGTGGTGACGATCGCCCCGCGCTCCCCCGACTCCTGCGGCGCCAAGGCCGCCATGTGTGCGGCCGCCAAGCGTGCGACGTTGAACGTCCCGGACAGGTACAGGTCCAGCGTTTTGCTGAACCCCTCGAGCGTGGCCGGTGTGCCATCGCGCCCGACGAGCCGCTCGGCGACTCCCCAACCGCCGTGTGCGACGACAACGGTGCGCAACTCGCCCAGCGCAGCTGCAGCAGCGAGGGCGGCGCCAACCTCGTCGTCGGCGAGGACGCTGGCCCGCTGGTAGGCCACCCGGTCACCCAACTCGGCAGCCAGGCGCTCACCGCGCTCGTCGGCAAGGTCAGCAATGACCACCGCCGCCCCCTCGTCGTGCAGTGCGCGGACCGCGGCTTCGCCAAGCCCGCCCGCACCACCGGTGACGAGCGCTACCGTGCCGTCGAGCTTCCCCATCGTTCCCGTCCTCACATTTGTCGAACCGCTTGGTCAATTAGTTAACGGATTGTACTATACAACCATGGCCGAGCCCAGGTTCATCACCACCGAAACGCTCCACGACGGCACGATCGCGCGCATCAGTCTCAACCGACCCGATGCCCGCAACGCCCAGAACCGCGGGCTGCTCGTCGAGTTGGACGAGGCGCTGCGCCGGGCCGAGGCCGACGACCGGGTGGCGGTGATCATCCTCGCCGGGAACGGTCCCAGCTTCTCCGCCGGGCACGACATGGGAACACAGATCGCGATCGACGAGGAACTCCCCGGCCCGGCGCAGCACTCGACGTTCCGGATCGACGGTGGCACCGCCGCGTCTCACGTCGAACGCCGCACGCTGCAGGAGTGGCACTATTACTTCGAGTGCACGCGTCGCTGGCGCGACCTGCGCAAGATCACGATCGCGCAGGTGCACGGCAACGTCATCTCGGCCGGACTGATGCTGATGTGGGCGTGCGACCTCATCGTCGCCGCGGAGGACACGACGTTCGCCGATATCGTCGCCACCCGGCTCGGCATGCCCGGCGTCGAATATCTGGCCCATCCATGGGAGTTCGGGCCGCGCAAGGCCAAGGAGTTGCTACTCACCGGCGACTCCATCGACGCCGACGAGGCCTACCGCCTGGGCATGGTCGCCAAGGTTTTTCCCCTCGACGAATTGGCCGCCAACACCGTCGCGTTCGCTGAGCGCATCGCGCGCCGGCCCGCCATGGCACGGCTGCTGATCAAGGACTCCATCAACGGGGCCGTGGATGCGATGGGATTCCAGGAGTCGCTCAAACACAGCTTCTACCTGCACCAGCTCGGGCACGCCCACTGGACCGCACTCCACGACGATAAGTTCCCCGCCGCGAAACCCGGCCCCGACATTGAGGGCTGGCGCAATGCCGGGCCAATTCGGCCGAGCAGGCGCGACGAACCCTGACTGCCGGCGGTCCGAAGGAGCTGTTCGTCGGGTTTAATTAGATAGTATATTAAGCGAATTAATGAGAGGCACCCTCGGTGCCGCAGCGAGTGGAGTCAGGAAACATGGAGCGAACGATCTTCGAACCCGAGCACGAGGAGTTCCGGGCGACGGCACGCAAGTATTTCGAAACCGAGTGCGTGCCCCACGTCGAGGAGTGGGAGGCCCAGGGCCACGCCTCGCGCGAGGCGTGGCTCAAGGCCGGTGAACTCGGACTGCTCGGCTGGGAGATGCCCGAGGAGTACGGTGGCGCCGACATCAAGGACTTTCGCTTCAACGCCATCATCAGCGAGGAGTACAACGCCACCGGCTCGGTGGGCATCGGCCTGGGCGTGCAGAACGACATCCTCTGCGGCTACTTCCGCGACCTGACCACCGACGAGCAGAAGAAGCGCTGGCTCCCCAAGTACGTCACCGGTGAATACATCACCGCAATCGCGATGTCGGAGCCCGGCGCCGGCTCGGATCTGGCAAACATCAAGACCAGCGCGCGTCGCGACGGCGACCACTTCGTCGTCAACGGATCCAAGACCTTCATCTCCAACGGCGCGATGGCCGACCTCGTCGTCGTGGTCTGCCGAACAGACCCCGACGCCGACAAGCCCCACAAGGGTTTGTCGCTGCTCGTCGTGGAAACCGGGATGGAGGGGTTCACCCGCGGGCGCAATCTGGACAAGATCGGCCAGAAGGCCGCCGACACCTCAGAACTGTTCTTCGAGGACGTCCGGGTACCGGTTGGCAACCTCATCGGCGAGGAGAACAAGGGCTTCTACCACCTGATGCGCAACCTGCCCGCCGAACGCCTCGGCATCGCTATCCACGCGGCGGCGCAGGCACGTCGCGTCGTCAAGCTCACCACCGACTACGCGCACGAGCGCAAAGCCTTCGGACAGCCCATCGGCACGTTCCAGGTCAATCGCCACGCCCTCGCGCAGATGAAGGTCGAGGTCGACATCATGACCCAGTACATCGACCAGTGCATCCTGGCGGTCAACGCGGGCACCTTGACCGCAGAGGAGGCCGCGGGCGCGAAGTGGTGGTCCACCGAGACCCAGTGGCGCATCGTCGACCGCTGCCTGCAGATGTACGGCGGATACGGATACATGAACGAGTACGAGATCGCCCGCCAGTGGCGAGACTCCCGCGTGCAGCGCATCTACGGCGGTACCAACGAGATCATGCTGGACCTGATCGGCCGCAATCTCGGGTTCTAGAACCCGGTTCTGACCGTCCGGCCCCACAAGCACACCGGCCGCATCGATTCCTCGATGCGGCCGGTGTTTCCAGTTTGCGGGCTCAGCTGACGGCGGTCGGGAACAGCTCCTCGAACGAGCCGCGCAGCACGCGGTCGCGGATCTCGGGCTCCACGCCGTCGAACACCGTGTGCAGCGTCTCCTGGGTGTGGCCGTAGGTGCCTTCCAGGTGCGGGTAGTCGTCGCCCCACAGCACGTTGTAGTAGTCAGTGTCCTTGATGACCTGCACGGCGCTGATGTCGTGCTGGAAGGACGCGAACACCTGCTGGCGCACGATCTCACTCGGCAGCCGCGACAGGCGCGGCCGCACGAACATGCCGTGCTGACGGTAGGCCTCGTCCATGCGGTCGCCGATCGCCGGCACCCAGCCCGCACCGCCCTCGGCGACGAGGACCTTGAGGTCGGGGTGACGGTCGAGTGCACCGCCGGCCACGAGGTGGGTGACCACGCGCATGCCCGGGTAGGTCGTCTCCATGTAGTTGACGACCGCGCCGCCGGGTCCGCGGTAGACGACGTTCTCCGAGCCGGTGCCGATGTGGAAGGTCAGCGGCAGGTCGAGTTCCTCGGCCTTGGTCCACAGCGGCTCCCAGATGTCCAGGCCCCACGCGCGGTCGTCGTCGATCCCGCAGGGGAAGTAGAGCGCCTTGAAGCCCATCTCGGCAGCCCGCTCGGCCTCGGCAACGGCGTTGTCGACGTCCATGAGCGGGATGATCGCGGGGGCGAAGATGCGGTCCTGGACGGACATGACCTCTTCCATCGCCCAGTCGTTCCACGCCTTGGCGACTGCGTTCTCCAACTCCGGGTCACGGATCGTGCACACCCAGAAGCCCATCGACGGGAAGGCGAGCTGGCTGCGCACACCCTCCTGGTCGAGGTCCTGGAGCCGGATGGTCAGGTCCTTGAAGCCCGGCGGGCGCATGGCGTCCATGAAGTCGTTGAGCTGCCGGTCGATCTGCTTGTCGTCGATGTAGACGATCTCGTACTTCTCGCCGCGCTCGGACCGGGGGGCCCGGTCGGCCAGCCGCTTGGGCAGTCGCGAGGTCCAGAGGTCCTCGGGTTCCATCAGGTGCGAGTCACCCGAGTGCGCCCAGATCTTCTCGTGCTCGGGCTCGTGCAGTTCGGCGGGCAGGGCCTTGGTCATGGTCGTCCTCCTCGGGATCGGTGCGGCGTGGGGCTACACATACTTTACACTGTAACGTATTCGCGCAATAATGGGAACACCCCGACGGCCTGGAGGACATCGTGCAATCAGAAACCGGCAGCAAGAGCCTGACCGACGAGCAGCGCAACGGCTATCTCGAGAACCTCAACGCCGAGACGCTCTCGGCGCTGATGCGCTCGACGTGGACGTGGGACGACCGGGCCCTGCGGCGCCGGTTGAGCGATCTGCTGGTCGGCCTCACCGCCGCCCGGGAACTGCAGCGCGGAAGCATCGAGTGTTCGCCGAACATCGTCACCGCGACGCAGTGCCGCGTGCTAGCCGCCGCCGGTGAATTCGTCGCCGAGGTCTTGGGGCCGCGCCTGCTGGTGACCACTGACAACCCCTTCCGCGACGGCCTGCTGCCGCTGGTCGAGGCCACCGCATCGCTGACCGCGCAGGCCGATGCGGCCGTCGAAGCGCTGGCCGTCGACGTCACCGGGCGCGTAATCGAGCGCAACGAGGAGCTGACCACGATCCTGCCGCAGGAGCGGTGGCGGGCCGCAGCGTTCGAGGGCCCCGTTGGCCTGGCGCAGGTTGCGTACTCGGCGGGCTTCACCCTCGGCAATACCGAGTACTTCGGCTCGGCGGGGCTGGGTGCCCAGGCCTTCTCGATCGCCGCCTCGCCGACCGACGACTCCGTCGACGTTGCTTCCTGCACCCTTGCGGCTGCGGAACGGACCGGCTCGTGGGACCCGGCCCTGGTCAAGGTCCGCGCCGAGGCCGACGGCGACGGATGGACGATCACCGGCGACAAGTGGTACGTGCCCGGTGTCGACGCCGCCGATGTCATCCTCGTCATCGCCCGCACGGTCGGCGGCCCCTCGCTCTACGCCGTGGACCGCTCAGCCGCCGGGGTCACCGTCGAGGTCCTACCCAGCCTGGATCCGACCCGGCCGCTGGCCCACATCTCCTTCGCCGGCGCACCGGCCAGGCGGATAGGACGCGAAGGCGCGGGCGGGCGGATCATGAACCGCACCGTCGATCGGGCCACCACCGCTCTGGCCGGCGAGCAGACCGGCATGGTCGACAGCGCACTCAAGCACCTGTCGCAACTCCCGCCCACCACTGACGAGGGCGACTCCGGTTGGCACCGCTTCACCCGCGCCATGGCCGAACTCGAATTGGCCCGCAGCGCCGCAACGGCCCTCTGGTACCGCGCCGTCAAATACCAGAGCAGCGATAACCTCGATGCCGCGTCGGTCGCGGCCGCGATGGCCCACATCGGGTGCTCGGCCGCCGTCCGCCAGGTCGCCCTGCAGATCGACACCGTATTCACCGGTGCCGACGAAGCATTCGTGGACAAGTTGCGCGCCCGGGCCCGCACCACCGACCTGCTGCTGGGCGGGCCGGCACTGGCCCACGAGCGCCAGCTGGAACGACTCGGGATCTGACCGGGCACAGCTAGACTGCGACCGTGACAGCGGCATCCGGGGATATCGGGGACGCGGCCGCCGCGTCGCCCGCGCGGCCCAAGGGACGGCCACCGACGCTCACCGAGGAACAGATCGTCGACGCCGCTCTGGCCGTGATCCGCACGGAGGGCCTCGAGGCGCTGACCATGCGGCGGTTTGCCCGTGAGCTGGGCCGCTCGCAGATGGCGGTCTACTCCCATGTCGCCGACAAGCAGCAGCTACTCGACCTGGTCGCGCGGGCGACGATGGCCGACGTCGAGATCCCCACGGAGGGGTCGTGGGAGGAGCAGCTGCGCTCGCTGATCGACAACATCGACCGACAGTTGCGTCGCCAGCCCGGAATCGCGGGGCTGCTCCTGCAGCGCATGCTGCACGCGGATCAGCGCATCGTCGACGCGGTGATGGCGATCCTGCTCGACGCCGGGTTCTCCGAGAGCGAGGCACTGCTCGCCTACGCGATGATCCACACGTACCTGTTCGGCCGCTACCAGGTGACCATGGCACCCTCGGCCGCCGTCGAAACAGATCTGCCACCCGCGCTGGCGCAGGTGACACCGCACCTCGCGGAATTGCGCGGCGCCGACTACTTCAACTTCGGCATCGACACCCTCATCGACGGGCTCCGGGCCAGGCTCGCGGTGTAGTCACCGTGGAGGCCCGGCCCGGAGGGTCGATCTGTGTCACCGCCCGATGGCGGTAGCGCTCAGAGCGCGATGCGGGTGGTCGGCCCCGTCTCGACGATCCGGCCCGACGATCCCGTTGGAGCGTTGACGACGGACACGGTCCGAACGGGGGTCGTCGAGGCGAGCAGCTGCCCCTCGCCCTCGTTGATCTCCCACGACGCGCCGTTGACGACAACCTCGTTGACCCCGGGGGTCTCCCCCAGGCCCAGCACCGGGCCGAGCATGGCCAGGGGACGAGCTTCGACGCCCTCCTCCACCAGCCGCTCATACGCCCCCGGGCGCGCCCAGACCAGGCGGACGCCGGAGAGGTAATCGCTCAGATCCTCGTGCTGGCCGGCCAGCGCGCCCACCGTCTCCTCGGAGACGCCGAAAATGACGGTGATCGGCAGACGGTCGATGATCGACGCGTAGCGGGCGACGTCCCAGCCGTAGACCTCGACCGGGGTGTACGTCGCGCCGATCTGGCGCAGCGCCCACAGGACTGCCGTCAGCCACGGCCCCTCGTGATTGCTGAGAGAGATGAGCACGTGGTCGGCGGCGGTGACACCGGCGGCGGAGAGGAACTCCTTGGCCCAAGCCGTGTCCAGCTCGACGTCGGAGGCCTGCATCTCGAACTCGATGAACTCACCGTCGAGTTGATACACACCGATGCCGAAGAGGTCTCCGCGCGGCAGCTGCTGCGCGGCCTCGATCATGGTTTGGCGACTCATTCTTTTACCGTCCTCGGGAACTTGGCAACACTGGAACTGAACTTCAGGATGTCTTCGAGCGTCAGCATCGCCGCGTCGACGCCGACGCCGAGCTGTGACGCCAGGTTCTTGGTGATGCGATCCTCGAGCTCACCCACGTCGGACGTGCGCTCGGGTGCGTACCCGATGCGCAGCCGCAGGCGTTGCATCCCGCCCTCGGCGGCGCGGATGATCTGGAACATCCCGTCGGAGAGCTCGGGCTCCGCCTCGACGATCGCCCACACGTCGGCGACGGCGATCGCCTTGCCGGCCACGATCGTCTCGTCACCGGCGCGGCCGGAGACCCACATCCGGGCGTGCGTCCGACCGATCGACGACGGCTCGCGCGACACGCGCACGAGATCGCCCGAGCGGAATCGGATGTAGGGGGTGGCGCGGTTGTCGATGTCGGTGGCGACGAGCTCGCCGACCTCGCCGTCGGCGACGGCGTCGTTGGAGTCGGGGGCGAGCACCTCGGGGAAGACGGTGTCCTCCCACAGCTGGTACCCGTCGAGGCCGGGGCCCTCCCAGGCCGTTCCGGTGTCACCGGCGCTGGTGTAGGTGACCACCTTCACGCCCCACTCCTCGTTGACCTTGCGCTTGAGCGCCTCACCCATCGGCATGCCGGCGTAGGAGATGAACTTGATGGAGGCGAAGGCCTCGCGCAGATCGTGGTGCTCCTCGAGCTTCTCGAACTCCATGATCGCCGGCAGATGCGCCTGCAGGTAGGCGACCTTGTGCTTCTTGATCGCGCGGAGCATCCCCTCGCCCTGGCCCAACCAGCTGTCGGCGTACACCGGCACCAGGCCGAGGAGCCGGTAGAGGTCGTCGAAAGTATTGCGGAAGACCCCGACGGGGACGAGCACGCGATCACCCGGCCGTAGGCCATGGACGTAGAGATCGCGCGCCGAGCACGTGGCCAGCGGCGGTGTGGTGTTCCAGATCTCGGGCAGCAGTTCCGGTGCCGAGGTGGTTCCCGAGGTCGAGGTCACCGACGTCAGTTCACTCGGGTCGACCATGAGCAGGCCGCCGTACTGGTCACCGGTGCGTACGCGGTAGGAGATGATGTCGGCCTTGGTCAGCGTCGGGATCTGCGCCGAGAAGTCGGCAAGTGAATTGATCTTGTCCGGGTCCACCCCAGCCTTGCCCCAGAGCTCTCGGTACAGCGCCGAGTGGTCCCACGCGCGGTGCACCAGATCGATGACCGCCGCCTCCTGGAGGGCGTGGATCTCCTCCCTGGACGCCCGCTCCAGCCCGGGCTCGAGTACTTCGAAACTGTCAGCCATGTCGGCCCCTTCTTCTCGTACGACAACCTTCGCAAACCACCCAAAACGGGCGCAGCGAGACCTCTGTAACTTTGCATCGTAAAGTGATCTGCTGCACACTATATCAGTAAGACTATTTAACGGTATAGAGTCAGATTCAAGGCACCGGCCAGTTCGACCGAAGGGAGCGCGATGAGCCTGCACGACGTGGCCGTCGTCGGCGTCTACGCCACCGAGCAGGGGCGCTCGCTTCCCCACCGGACCGCGCTGGACCTGGCGACCGAGGCGGTTTTCGGCGCCCTCGATGACGCCGGGATCGCACCCGGCGAGGTCGACGGCGTCGCAGTGGACTGGCCCGGACCCGGAGGACACGGCACGGACGGCGCGTCCTGGGCGCGCTCGCTCGGCGGCCCGCTCTCGTGGGTGGCGGATTCACTATTGGATACCTCGGGCGCGCGCGGCGCACTCAAGGCCGCAGCAGCGATCAGCGCCGGCCTGTGCGACGTCGCCGTGGTCGGTGGCGCGATGGCAGGGATGTTCGGACCGGGCGCGACAGTCGGCGTCGGAGACCCGTCGGAATTCACCGATGTATGGGGCGGCTACGTGGTCCCCCTGTTCGCCCTCGTCGCCGCCGAGCACATGCACCGGTTCGGAACAACCCCCGAGCAACTGGCCACCGTCGCGGCGACCATCCGCAATAACGGCCACACCAACCCCGAGGCCGTGATGTACGGCAAGGGCCCGTACACGGTCGCCGACATCCTCGACTCCCCCGTCATCGCCAGCCCGTTACACCGACTCGACGTCTGCCTGTCCGGCGAGGGTGGCGCAGCCATCGTGCTGGCCCGTGCCGACCGTGCGCGCGACTGTCGCCACGACCCGGTCACCCTGCTCGGCGGCGGAATGGAGTTGGCCGGCGGTTCCTACGTCGCGCCGCCGTCGTACTCCGAGGTCGGCCGGCTCGGCGAGCGCGCCGCCCGTCGCGCCTTCGACCTGGCTGGCGTGGGCACCGGCGACATCGACCTGCTCAGCCTGTACGACCCGAATTCGTTCGAGGTCATCCGCCAGCTCGAGGTCTTGGGCTTCTGCGACGAAGGGCAGGGCGGGCCACTCGTGGAGAGCGGTGCGATCGCGCTGGACGGGGCGCTGCCGACCAACCCCGACGGCGGCTGCCTGTCCTACGCCTGGAACGGCACTCAGCAAATGACGCTCAAGTTGATCGAGTGCGTACGCCAGTTCCGCGGCACCGCCGTGCATCAACTCGCCGACGTCGAGGTCGCCCTGGCCGCCAATGCCGGATCGGCGGCCAGCCATTACGAACTGGCGATCCTCGGAAAGGGGTCACGATGAGGGTCCAGCCCGCCCCGCCGACCGCCCTGTCGCAGGAGTTCTGGTCCGCCGCTGCCGAGCACCGGCTCGTGGTGCCGCGGTGCAACCAGACCGGTCGCCACTTCTTCCCGCCGGAGCTCTGCGTGCCCGGCACCGCGTCGACCGACTGGTCCTACGTGCCCAGCGCCGGCACCGGGACAGTCACCACGTTCAGCATCGTCCACCGGCCACCGGCCGCGGGTTTCACAGTCCCCTACGTGTTGGCGGTCGTCGCCGTCGACGAGGGGTGGAACTACCTGACCAACATCGTCGGCTGCGACCCCGACGACGTACACATCGGTATGGCCGTCGAAGTCGATTTCGAGGAGATCGAGAACGCGACCCTTCCGGTCTTCCGGCCGGCCATCACCTGACCGCACCACCGTCACCGGCGGTGATCACAACGAGTTTGGAGCAACCATGTCCATCCACCACATCACTCTGTCGGACGTCAGCAGCGAGAACGCGCGGCGCTACCCGGACACCGTCGCGGTCATCGACGACGAGGTCCGCCTCACGTGGACGCAGTTCGAGCGCCGCGTCAACCAAGTCGCCAACGTTCTCACCGACCACGGCGTCGGTCGCGGCGACCGCATCCTGTGGCTGGCCCAGTCGTCGCACCGGTTCCTCGAGCTGTTCGTCGCTACCGCACGCGTGGGCGCGATGATCTGCCCGGCCAATTGGCGCCAGTCCGCCCAGGAGATGGCCTTCGTCATCGACGACTTCGATCCCCGTGTCGTCGTGTGGCAGGCCGAGGAGATCGGCGACGCCGTCGGTGCCGCCCGCGACCTGGCCGGTGCCGACGCAGTGTGGCTGCAGCACGACTCCACCGACGCCGACGGCTATGAGGCCCTGGTCACCGCCGCGTCCGACACCGCACCCACCGCCGGCGAGGTGTCGGCCGATGACCCGCTGTTGGTCATCTACACCGCCGCCATCATCGACCGCCCGGGTGGCTCGATGCTCTCGCACCGCAACCTCCTGACGATGGCCGCGACCACCGCACGGATCACCGGCACCGACCACGCCGCCGTCTTCGTCAACTCCGGACCGCTGTTCCATATCGGCAACTTCCAATTCGAGTCGCTGTCGACATTCCTGATGGGCGGTACCAACATCTACGTCCGACGCGTGGAAGCCGCCGAGATCCTGCAGCTGATCGCCGACGAGAAGGTCACCGCGGCATTCCTGATGCCGCCGACGATCTTCGAGATCAAGGAGCTCAACAAGACCAAGGGTCTCGACATCAGCAGCCTGCGTGCCGGAGCGTTCACGCCGGTGTGGGGCGACGCCCTGCCGGCCGACCCGAATCTGTGGGCCCGCCAGTCCGGCGGGTTCGGCCAGACCGAGGTCACCGGCCTGGCACTACTGCGCGGCTTCGGCGAACCGGGCCTGGGCAACGGCGGCCGGCCGTCGCCGTTCACGCAGGTGAAGATCGTCGACACCGACCGCAACGAGGTGCCCGACGGCGAGATCGGCGAGATCGCGGTCCGCGGCGAGACCGTCCACCTGGGCTACTGGAACCGGCCGGAGGTCAACGCCGACCGCTTCCTGCCCGGGGGCTGGTGGCGCACCACCGACGCCGGGCGCCGCGAGGCCGACGGCACGATCTCCTTCCTGGGCACGATGACCCGAATGATCAAGTCCGCCGCCGAGAACATCTACCCACCCGAGGTCGAGGGTGCGTTGGCGAGCCACCCGGCGGTCGCCAAGGCAGCGATCATCGGCGTTCCCGACGCCGCCTTCACCCAGTCGGTCAAGGCGGTCGTGGCACTCAACGAGGGGGCGAGCGCCACCGCCGAAGAACTCATCGAACACGTCCGCTCCCAGATCGCCTCCTACAAGAAGCCCAAGTCGGTCGAGTTCGTCGTCGAGCTTCCGACGGTCAACGGGCAAACCGACTACGACGCTCTCGACGCGCAGTTCGGCGGTGGGGGCTACCCGGGCAAGACGGATATCACCCAGACCACCGGTTAGGCGGTCAGGCGTCCGGTCCGGCGAGCCGACCGACGAGGTCGGCCCGCCGGATCTTGCCGGTTGAGGTGCGCGGGAAGTCCTCGACGATGAACCATCGCGTCGGCCGCTTGCTGCGAGCCAACCGTTCCGCCGCGAAGGCATCCAGCTCGTCGGTGTCGATCGTTGCGCCGGGTACCGGGAGAACCGCGGCCGCGACTGTCTCGCCGAGGCGCGCATCGGACAAGCCGAACACCGTCACCTCGCGTACCGCGGGGTGCTCGGCGATCACCGGCTCGATCTCGGCCGGATAGAGGTTCTCCCCGCCCCGGATCACCACGTCGCGGCTGCGTGCGTGGAAGGTGATGACTCCGTCCTGCATCGAGCACAGGTCACCGGTAGCCATCCAGCCGCGCACATCGGTCACCACGGCCAGCGCGCCGTCGTCAGCGAGATAGCCGTCCATTCCCAGCGGGCCGCGCACGAACAACTCGCCGACCTGCGCCTCGTCGACGACCTCGCCGTCGACGGCGATGCAACAGTCACGACCCGGCAGTGGACGCCCGATGGTGCGGGTGCGCTGCAGGGTCGTGTCGGCACGAGCGCTCAACGTTGCGCACGGCGCCTCGCTCTGCCCGTAAGCGACAAGGAAGGTGATGCCCAGTTCCTCTTCAACCCGGTCGATGAGCGCAGGGTCCACGCTGGTAGCGCCACCGACGACCGAGGCCACCGAACCGAAGTCCGCCGGTGTCGTCGCGCCGCTGTCGAGCAGGTCCAGGAGCATGGTCGGAACCATGCCAACGACGGTCGGCGCAGCGATGCGGATGACCCGGGCGATCGCCGCGGGCGTGATCGCCGAGACCGACGCGTAAGTGCCGGCAACGGTGAGGGCCCCGATCATCCCGGCCACCGATCCGCCGACGTGCTCGAGCGGTAGTGGGTTCATGACCACCGCACCGTCGGCGGCTCCGGCACCGCAAACGTAAGCCGTCGCGGCGCCGAGCACCGCCCGGTGACTCAACACGGCGATCTTGGGCGCACCGGTCGTGCCGGAAGTGAATTGATAGAGGAACGGGTCGGCGCTGCGCGTCCCCCGCGCCGGTGGCCCGGCATCGGGGCGGTCCCCCGTCACTGCCAGCTCGTCGAATCCGATCACCGGGGTCGCGCCCAGTTCCACGGCGGGCCGGTCGGCCAGTGCGACGACGAGGTCGACGCCGCTGCGGGCGCACAAGCCCGCCAGCGCCTCGTCGGGTTCGGCACTCGGCATGGGCACGACTGCCAGGCCGGCGAGCGCGGCTCCATAGGCGGTGCACACCCACCCGGCACGGTCGCGTCCGAGGATCCCGATGCGACCACGCGTACTGCGATGAAGGGTGAGTCCCGCCGCAACGGCACCCGCCCGCGAAGACAGTTCGGCCCACGACATCGTCGTCGGATCGCCCGACTCACCGGCCACGACGAGGGCCGTCCGGTCGGGGTGTGCCGCAGCGACCGCGGCGAACCGTGAGCCGACCGTCTCGAAGGCAGACGAATCGGGGACCGCGTCGGTACCGCGGAAGTAAGAACGACCCCGCTCGGGACGCTCACCCCAACCGGGCAGCGACGAGGGGTCCATCACGCGTCCCCTTCCCCGAAACAAACCGGCGAGGCAGTCGCACCGGTTATCATAATCAGATAATGAATTATACTAATAGACGTTAGCACCCGACGACCCTGGGGAACCACGAATGACCAGCACTGGTACCACCCGGACGACGCCGACCGGCTCGTTCCACCACGCGGCGATCGCTTCGACGCGCATCTTCGACCCCACCGCCGCCCTCGACCCCGACCGCACCATCCACGGCCTCGGCCTGGAAGCCGGGTACATCTGGGGCACGCTGCGCGACGACGACGGCCACCTCTACTCGATCATGCGCCGGATTCCGGCGCGCCGCGATCCGGATGCCGATGCGCACAGCCACTCCCTCGGCGGCAAGCTGATCCTGCTTCAGGGCGGCAATGGCATCGATCTGGCAGTCCGCAAAGAGCCGCGCCTGGCACCCGACAGCGACGCCATCATCCGCACGATCACCGACTCCGGGGCCTTCGACCTGTCCGCACCGGCCAACGAGCACGGACGGTCGATGAATCTGGTGCTGACCGCCGAGGCGATGGCCTACACCGAGACCGACGTCATCGACGTCGCCGGGACGCTCGTGGTCCCGCCGCTGCAGTGGTACCTGCCCGGACCGGAGTCGTCGCTGCTCTACCTCACGCAGACGTGGCTGGTGGAGGGCACGATCCTGGGCCGCCACGTGCGCGGCTTCCTCTTCTGGGAGGAGGCGTGGATGCCGCCGGGCGGGCGTCTGTACGTGAGCAAAGACCCGCTTCTGGATGCGGAGTACCTCACCTGGTACTCGTGGGCCAACCACTATGCGGAGGACGACTCCACCGAGGTCGGCCACTTCCTGTTCGGCAACGGCGGGTTCGGCGTCGCCATCATCTCCCGCAGCGACGGAACCTGGACGACGGCCGGCCACGACATGGACCTCACCATCACCCGCGGCGCCGAAGGCTATTGGCATGACGGGATCGACTACACCATCGGCGGAGAGAAGTGGGTCTGCGAACCCGATCCGCACGGTCACATGGGGCTGGGCCAGGTGCCCAACCCCCAGCAAGAAGGACGGATGCACCGCGCCGACGATGACCGGGTCCCGGACGTCTGGATGGCCTGGGGCGAGACGGTGCCGGCCAACGGTGAACGCCGCCACTGGTGAACACCGGTCGGACGGGGGCGGCGCTACGTAGTCTGGCGCCATGACCGCCTATCCGCTTGACCTCGAGCGCCCGGGCCTGTTGCGCGACGGCCGGTCGATCCTGATCCGTCCGGCATCACCCGACGATGCCGACGTGGTCCTGGGGTTCAACGGCCGACTCTCACGGCGGACCATTGCGATCCGCTCGCTCGGTCCGATCATCACGATGGACCGCGACGCTGCGGTCCGCCTGGTCACCAACGACTACCACGACCGGCTGGTCCTGCTGGCGACGCTCGACGACCACGTGATCGGCGTCGCCGACTACGTCCGCAACGAGACTGCCGCCGACCGCGCCGATATCGCCTTCACAGTGGAAGACGCGTACCAGGGCATGGGCCTGGGCGGGCTGCTCCTCGAACATCTCGCCGCGGCCGCGCGTGAACGCGGTATCGAGGTGTTCGAGGCCGATGTGGTGTCGGAGAACCTGCCGATGATCCGCACGTTCCAGAGCTCGGGCTATCGCGTCGAGTTCGACCAGGAGGGCGGGATCACCCACCTGGAGTTGACCGTCGACCCGCGGCGGCAGGTACTCGTCCGGTCCGAGCGCCGTGCGAGCACCGCCATCGCCTCATCCCTGCACCCGGTATTCGCGCCGCGCAGCGTCGCGGTGGTCGGCGCCGGTCGCAGTGCCCGCTCGGTGGGCGGAGCCGTCCTGCGCAACATCCTCGACGGTGGGTTCACCGGCCCCGTCCACGCGGTCAACCCCAACGCGGCCCAGGTGCACGGCGTCACCACCGTCGCCTCGGTTCTCGACATCGAGGAACTCGACCTGGCGATCGTCGCCGTCCCCTCGGCCGACGTTCCACAGGTGCTCGACGACTGCGCGCAGCGCGACGTCGGCGCCGCCATCGTCGTCAGCACCGAGATGGACGGATCCGGGGATCGCGGGGATGAGTTGCTCCGGTTCGCCCGGGGCCACGGCATGCGCGTGGTCGGACCGAACTGCATGGGCGTGATCAGCGTGCGCCACGACGTGCGGCTGATGGCGACGTTCTCCCCCACCGTGCCGCCGGGCGGTCGCGTTGCGATGGCCAGTCAGTCGGGCCCACTGGGTCTGGCCGTACTCGACCACGCCGCCCGCGTCGGATTGGGGTTCAGCGGATTCGTCTCGCTCGGCGACTCGCTCGACGTGTCGCCCAACGACCTCTTGCAATGGTGGGAGACCGACCGCAACACCGGTCTGGTGCTGTTGCACCTCGACACGTTCGGCAACGCCCGTCGCTTCTCCCGTATCGCCCGCCGGCTGGCGGTGAAGAAGCCGGTGATTGCCGTCCACCCCGGGGCCGGCGACGACTCCGAGGCAGTGCTGGGCGCATTGTTCACCCAGGCCGGGATCATCCGGGCCCGCACGATGCAGGAGATGTTCGACACCGCGCTGATGTTGGCGAATCAGCCGCCTCCACCGGGACGGCGGATCGCCATCCTCACCAATGCCGGCGGCCCGGGCTCCCTCGCGGCCGGTGCGTGCCGTGCGGCCGGCCTGGTGCTCGCCGAGCTCGCCGAGGAGACCGTGCGGGTGTTGGCCGACATCGGCCGTCCGGCGTCCAATCCGGTCGACCTGACACCCGAGGGCGACGAGGACGACTACCGGGTCGCCTTGGGAGCCCTGTTGGGCGACCGCGGCGTCGATGCCGTCATCGTGCTGTTCATCCCACCGCTGGTGGAACGGTCCGCGCCGATCGCGCAAGCCATCGTCGACGCCGCCACATCGGTGCCCAACAAGCCCGTCCTGGCCAGCTTCCTCTCCCAGGAAGGGGTCGTCGAGGAGTTGCGCGTCACCCCGTCGCGGTCGATCCCGTCCTATCGATTCCCCGAGGCTGCGGCGACCGCGCTGGGGCACGCGGTCGCCTACAACAATTGGCTGCGCATGCCCGGCGGCATCATCCGAACCCCGAAGGGCGTGTCCGTCGCCGAGGCGCGCATCCTGGTGCGCGGCTTCGGGCCGGGCGAGTTGGACGCCGACCGCGCCAAGCGGTTGTTGGCCACGTTCGGGATTGTCGCCGACCTGCGCGACGCGGACGCAACGCCAGACGACGGTGGGCGCGGGGAAGATCAGCACGGGGAGAGTCAGGACGTCACCCTGCGCGTCGTCGACGACCCGATCTTCGGTCCGGTGCTGGCCCTGGGTTCGGCCAGTATGTACGCGAAGCTCTACGGCGACATCGTCTACCGGATCACGCCACTCACCGACCGCGACGCCCGGATGATGGTCGAATCGCTGCGCAGCTACCCGATCCTGGCCGGTACGGCGGACCGCCCATCGGTCGACGTCGACGCACTGGTGGACCTGCTTCTGCGCGTGTCGGCCCTGGTCGAGTCGGTTCCTGAACTCGGCGCACTCGATGCGCGGCGGATCTGCGTCGGACCGCCCGGAGCCGGTGCGACCGTCACCTCGGTCCACCTCACGCTGACCGAACCGTCGGTCGCGCGCGTAGCCCGGGAAGCCACCCTCGAGACCCGCTGAGGCCCTAGGTGCCGGCGACCAGGTTCATCCCGTTCTCGCGCAGGAACAACCGGCGCGTCTCGTCGCCGAGGCCCTCGACCCGATCGTAGAAGTCGGCCGGCTCGCGCAGCCCCTCGGCGTGCGGCCAGTCCGAACCCATGAGCAGCGTCTCGGTGGAGCCGAGCTTCTCGATGAGGCCGACGGTGTCGTCCTCCGGATAGGGCACCACCCGCACATGCTTCTTGAAGACCTCGCTCGGCCGCTCCTTGAGCTGACCGCCCAGCCACCGACCGTTGCGGGCCATGCCTCGACTCTTGTCCATGTGCCGGATGAAGTGTGGCACCCACTCTGAGCCGAACTCGCTGACCAATACCTTGATGTTGGGGAACCGCCCGAAGAGGTTGTCGAAGATCAGCGCGGAGAGCGTGTCGGTGATCGGGCGCTCGCCGTAGGTGTTCTGCCACTGCCAGGCGGAGAACTGGAACGGCGGGACGAGACCCCAACCCCAGTCGGCGGCGACGTTGGACTGGTAGTAGAACTCGGCGATGTGGTAGCAGACTACGGCGCGGGCCTCGTTGATCCGAGCCCAGAACGGGTCGAAGTACGGGTCGCCGGGGCTGCGGCCATAGGCCGGGCCGGCAGGCATCACGATGAAGCGCGCGCCCTTGTCGAGCACACGGTCCAGTTCCTCGCAGGCACGGTCGAGGTCGCGCATGGAGATCATCGCCGGGGCGTAGATGGTGTCCTTGTAGGCAAAGCCCCAGTCTTCGTCGATCCACTTGTTGAAGGACTCGATGTTGTCGTAGAGCGGCTCGATGCCGTCGAGGTAGGCCTCGGCCAGCAGAGCCCACCCACCGGGGTACATGATGGCCTTCTCGATCTGCTGCTCGCCGAGCTGGATGATGCGCTTGTCGCGGTCGCGGTACTCGGGCTGGATCGGCTCGTAGAAGCGGCCGGAGTCGGTGGCCTCACCGGAGGCGCGCTGTTTGAGCATCTCGACCAGCGACCCCGGGACGTATGCCTCGTCGAGGTCGTTCTCCAGCGCGGTGACGATCCGGTCGTTGGCCAGCAGCACCTTGCGGTCGTATCCGGGCACCTCGACCGGCCGCACGGCGGTGTGGAGCTTGTTCGCGGGCATGAACCGCGTGAAGGCGTCGGTCGCCTCGTACGAGTGCTGGTCGAAGTCGGTCATCAGGTAGGGCAGGGTGCCCACCGTGTTCTCAATCAGGGCCATCGTCGTCCTTTCACGCGCTCTTCTGGTCGCGGGCGACCTATGCCCGCCATGCGTGAGACTCTATCATCATGCGAGACTCTCTCACAAGAGACAGCTAAACTATCTAACGGATAAGATGCATACCGCGGAGAGGAGTCCCACTGCCATGGCCGACGCACACGAGCCATCCACCCCGCAGTGGATCGCCGACGCGATCAGCGCCGGCCCGGGCCACTGCCTGCAGGCCGGTCGAGCCCTCTCGGGCACTGCGCCCGCCCTACTCTTCGAGGCACACCAGTGGTCCTATGACGCACTCGACGGCCTCGTCGACGATGCGGCCGCGGCTTATCGCGAGGTCGGGGTGCTTCCCGGCGCCCGGGCGATGATTCTGATGGACAACAGACCCGAGTTCGTCATCGCCCTGATTGCGTTGACCCGCCTCGGCGTCGCCGTGTGCACGCCCAACGCCTCCTGGACCCGCCACGAACTCGAACCGATCATCGACGACCTCGCGCCCCGCTGGATCCTGTGCGACGAAGAGCATGCCTGGGCGGAGCACCGTGGGTGCAGCATGCTCCCCACACCGACCACCGTGGCGCGGCCGAGCACCGCGCTCCGGGGCGATTACCCGGCGCTACCGACCGACGCCGAGATCTACCTCCCAATGTCGTCGGGCACGACCGGCCGACCCAAAGGGGTCCGGCACACCGTCGGGTCACTCGTCGGCGGGGTGTGCCAGATCGCCCACCACCTCGGGCTGACCCGCGCGGACCGCATCCAGGTATCGGTGCCGTTGTGCCACCTGTACGGGGCGACGATGACGCTGGCAGCCCTATCAGTCGGGGCCACCGTGACCCTGTTCCGTCGCTTCGACCTCGATGCCTGCCTCGACACCGTCGAGGCCCAGGGCAGCACCGTGGTCACCCTCGCCGGTCCGGTTCTGCACCGCCTCGCCGAGCGCGACGACCTGGCGCGGCGCAACCTGAAGTCGCTGCGCTACTTCATGTGGGGCGGCTCGGCAATCCCCGCAGCAGCAGCCGAGTCGGTCACGGCGACGACCGGCGTCGGATTCCTGCTGTCTTACGGCATGACCGAAGCGGTAGCGCTGGCGTTCAACCCGGTGGACCGGCCGCAGGACTGGAGCCTGCGATCGCCCGGCTCTCCGACGATCGGAACGACATGGCGGATCGCGGGTGGGGGCAGCGGACCCGGCGAGCTGGAGGTCGCCTCCATCGGCGTCGCCGCGGGATACGCGACACCGCAGCCCGACTCGCCCTGGCTGTCCGACGGCTGGTTCCGGACAGGCGATATCGCCGTGATCGACGGAGAGGGGGTGGAGGCGAAGCTGACCATCGTCGACCGCGCCAAGGACATGATCAAGGTGTCCGGCTTCCAAGTTTCGCCGGTCGAGGTGGAGCAGACCATTGCAGCGGCATCCGGCGTCGCCGACTGCGGCGTATTCGCCGTTCCGGACGAGCGGCGCGGGCAGTCTGTGATCGCCGTGGTCGTCGTTGACCCTGCCACCCACCGCGGCTCCTCCGCCGAGCTAGAGGCATCACTGCGGGACTGGGCCCACGAGCGACTGGCTTCCTACAAGCGCCCGACGTCGTACCTGTTCGTCGACGACCTGCCGCGTTCGCCGAGCGGGAAGCTTCTGCGCCGACGACTAGCCGTCGCGTGCGAGACTCTCACATCTTGATAGACTCTCGCATATGAGCGCTCCGGCGGCACCGTCGAATCCACCGACGCAGCGGGACAAGAACCGTGCGCGGACCCGCCGCGACATCGAGACCGCCGCCCTGGAACTGTTCGAGGCCAAGGGCTATCAGGAGACGACGGTGGAGGAGATCGCCCGCACCGCGGGCTGCTCGAGCGCAACCTTCTTCCGACATTTCGGTTCCAAGGAGGACGTCCTCTTCGCGAACGAGGACGAAGCCGCACGCTCGCTGGCCCGGTTCACCGCCGACCGCCCCGACCGCTCCCAGCAGCTGGGGGCCCTCGCCCAACCGGTCTCCCAGTTCGCCCAGAGCTTCCTGACCGAGGCGACCTCGGACGCACACCGCCTCACCCGACTCGTCATGACCACGCCCGACCTGGAAGCGCGCAGCCTGCGGATGCGGTTGAAATGGGAACACGCCCTCTCGCGCACGCTGGCGGGCGAGCGCGGCGACGAGGGGCCCAGCTTCGACCAAGTCTTGCTGGCCTCACTCGCAGTGTCCTGCCTGTCCACGGCGCTATGGCAGTGGCAGGACGCCGGCGACTCGGCTTCCATCGGCGCGGAGACGCTCCGGGCGTTCGAGCGGGCCGCCGCTGCGATCACCGGCGGGTAGCGGCCTGCTCGTGCGTCGGCCGGGTCAGACCGGGTCGAACTTCTCGATCAGCCACTTGCCGTCGATCTTCTTGAGCACGACGCGCACCGAGCTCGCCGAGATCGTCGGCGTCATGTTCGCCGCCGAGACCGTCGACTGGTTGACGAACAGCAGGGCGGTCGCCGTATCCGGGGCGGCGTTCACGATCGAGGAGCCCACGACTGTGGCCTTGGTGTCGATGCCCTTCTCCTTCGCGGCCGGCGCGACCACGGTGACGGAGAACTTCTTGTAGTAGTCCAGGAACTGTCCGGTCAGGCGCTTGGTCGCCGCATCGAGATCCTTGTCCACCGAGGCGTGGCGGTAGGACAGCACCGCCACCGCACCCGACGAGGCGGCCGCGACGGCCTCGGTCCGGGCGCTCGCCACAGCGCGGTCGTGGGCGCGGACGACGAAGTACTGGTAACCGGCCAGCGCGACCAGCAATGCGAGCACCGCAGCCACCACTGCGGTGCGGTGTTCCTTGATCTTTGTCATGGGACGAACTCCACCTTCGCCATCTTGGGCCCGGGTTTTCCGTCGACCATCGTGACCCGAAGTCGCCACGAGCGGTCCTCGTCCTTAGCCCCGGCGGCGTTGGTCACCTTCGACGTCGAGGCGACCAGCACCACGACCGAGCCGTCGGGATTCACCTTCTCCACGCCGGCCTCGCTGACCTGCCCCTTCGTAGTTACCTGGGACTTCTGGACGACGTCCACGAAATCACGTGAACGCTTGAGGAAGTCGGCCTTGAAGTCCCCCGTCGACTGGGCCAGAACACGGTCGACGTCGGCCTTGGCGCGGGTGTGGTCGATGCTCGTCATGTTGACGACCCCCTGCCGGGCGGCGACGACAAAAGCATCGAGACGTTTCTGCTCATCGACTGCGGACCGGTGTTGGAAGAACAGCACCGCGTTCACCACCACCGCGGCGATCAGGAGCGCGGCCGCCGCAGCGGCGATGAGCGTCGCGCGGGTCGGGCGCGTCGTCGCGAGGCCCGCCAGCGCGGCCCCCAGTCGACGGGCAGGCGCGGGGTGCGACTCCGCTTCGGCATCACCTGAACCTGCCGCCTCGTCGTCGACGCCTTCGCTGCCCTTGTCGTCGCCCTCGCCGTCGTCGCCCTCGTCGTCGTCGGCCTTGTCATCGACAAGCTCGCCAACGGTGGCGTCGGCCTCGTCGGCAGCGGGCTCGTCGTCGGTCTTGTCGAGGCCGACGGCCTCTGGCTCGCTGAAGGCATCCTCGTCGTCGGCGTCGAGTGCCGCGGCGGCGGCCTTGGCACGATCGGCCGCCGCGGCGGCCTCCTCTGCCGCGGCAGCGGCGGCCTCGGCCAGATCGGCTGCCTCGCGGGCGCGTTGAGCACGCAGCCGGGCACGTTCGACGGCGTCGCGCGACGTGCTCACGCGGTCGGCATCATCTGTTGCCACGTCCTGGCCTTTCCATCCGACTTCTTCAGGTTCTGCTGCCGATATGAGTTGCCATCGGTATCGACCAGGAACCCGGTCCGGGGGTCATAGTAGGCCGCTCCGGTGAGCCCGCCGTTGGAGAAGTCCGGGCGGTAGCCCGACGGCTGGATCGGCCCGCCCGTGGCACCGTTGTTGGTGGTCGGCGTCGGATTGCCGTACCACGGATTGGTGCCCAACGGCCGGTACGGGTAGGGGCTCTTGCAGATCTTCACGGTGGGGGCGCGCTTGCCCGGCTTCATCATGCACGGCAGGTTCCGCGCACCGCGGACCGCGACCTGCGTGTTCTGCGGCAGCGCGCAGTACAGGTCGCGCGAGGTACGGGTCGGCGAATCGACGGCAGACCCGTCGCGGCGGTCCGACGCCGGCAAGAACCCCGTCGTGCACGGCGGAACCGAGTTCAGCGTGCTGGTGTTGAACGAGAGGAACCCGCGGTTGGTACCGCCCATGTTGGGCACGGCGATCGTCGCCAGCTCGGAGACGCCCTGGGGGATCGCGACGAGGATCTGTTCGAGACTCGGGTTGTAGGTGACACCCACCTCGCCGAGGCTGACCAGGTTGGCCAATAGCAGCGGCAGTGTCGGGCGGAACTGTTGGAATAGCGCGTTCGCTTGTCCCATCGCCCCGGGGCCCTGTTCGATGATCGCCCGGACCGAAGCATCGTTGCGGCCGGTCAGCTGGCCGGTGAGCTGGGCGAGATTCAGCGCCCACCGCCGGATGGCATCGGAGGACACCTGCTGGGACTGCAGCACCGGCACCAGGTCGGTGATCAACTTCTTCGTCGGCACAAGATTAGCTTTGGCGTCGGCGGTGAACGCGTGGAAGGCGTCCAACAGGCGCGACATATTCTCCCCGTTGCCCCCGAACGCGTCGGCCGACTGGGTCAGCAGATCGCCGAGCTTGTCGTTGGGCACGCCCGCCAGCGTCGCGTCGAGATCGTCGAGCAGCGGCGCGATGTCCTGCGGCACGCTCGTCCGCGACGAGGGGATCACCGATCCGTTGGCCAAATACGTCGTGCCACCGCTCTGCGCTGGATTCGGCCCGCTCGCCGACGCACCCGGCGCCGTGACCGGCGGGATCAGGTCGAGGAACTGCTCGCCGATCGCGCTGCGGCTGTGCACCTCGGCACGACTGTCGGCGGGCACGCGCACGCCGGAGTCGAGGTCGAGGTACGCGCGGGCGCCCTCGGGTGTCACCTCGACCCGCTTGACGCGGCCGACGGTCTGCCCCAGAAAGGTCACGTTGGAGGTGGCGTAGAGCCCGCCGGACTCGGTGAGGTCCACCGCGACCTGGTAGCGGCCGAGGCCCGCCTTGTCGGGCACGCGCATGAACCACACCGCCATGACGACAATCGACACCACGGTGACCAGGCAGAACAGGACCAGCTGCCATCGGACCAAGCGGCTCATCTAGCTCCCCCCTCGCAGGATCGGCGCAGTGAGGGGATTCCTCGTCTTCGGCGTCGGCTGACGGCCAACGGTGCGGCCCAGGAGCGTCTCCAGCATCGTGAGCCGCCCATCCCCCTCGGTCATCTGCAGATACGAGTTGTCGGCGCGCCCCAGCGTCAGGTCGATCGTGGCGCTGAGGTTGCCGGCGTCGCCGCGGATGAACTTCTTGATACCGGCCTGCGGCCACGGGAACGTGAGCAGCAGGCCCATCGACTTGGTCAAGTGCGGTCCGGCATTGGCCAGCTGGCGCAACGCCGGCCAGATGTTGGCCAGGTTCGTCGAAATGTCGTCGCCGCTGGCGGTGACGACCTTGTCGGCGAGGTTGGCGAACTCACCGATCGACATCACCGCGTCACGGATCTCGGCGGTGTTGCCGGCCAACACCTCGAGTGCGGGCGGAATGGCCACCAGTGCCGCGTCGACTGCGTCAGACCGCCGATTCACCGTCGCGACGAGCCGGTCCATCGACTGTGTTGCGGCGATGATCTGCTTTTGCTGCTGCGCGAGGCTGCGGGTGAACACGTCGAGATTGCGGATCAGCGCGCGGGCCTGGTCCTCGTGTCCGTTGAGGGCCGCGTTCAGCTGCTGGTTGATTGCGCCCAGCTGCGCCAGACCGCCGCCATTGAGGACGAAGGAGACCGCCGACAGCGTCTGCTCCGTTGTCGGGTACTTGCCCGCCCGACTCAACGGGATCCGCGACCCCTGTCCCAAGCGGCCGACCGGCTGCTCGCCCATGGGTGCGGCCAGCGCGATGTGCAGTGACCCCAACAGGCTCGTCTGTGCGACGCGGGCAACAGCGTTGGCCGGCAAGTCGACCGCGTCCTCCAGCTTGACCGTCACCAACGCGTGCCAGCCGTCGCGCTCGATCTTCGAGACGGTGCCTACGTTCACGTCGTCGACGAGCACCGGCGAGTTCTGCTCGAGGTTGGTCACATCGGGCATCTCGATCTGCACCGAGAAGCCGCCCTTGCCCTTCGTCCCGGGAAGCGGCAACGAGTTCGGGTTGGAGTAGCCGCAGCTGCTGATCCCCAGCGCGGTCGCGACGAGCACCGCCGCGACGAACGGTTTGACGGTGCGCTTCATCGCGGTCCCCTTCCCGGGGCCTTCAGCCCGTCGGTGCCCATCAGCCCGCGCAGACCCGTGCCGCCACGGACAATGCGAGCGGCGGGGTTCGCGGGGACGAAGACACCGGGCACCGAAGTGCCCTTCATGCCGGTCGGCGGCCGCAAGTAGGACTGGCTGTAGTCGATCTGGTCCGGACGGGCCTGCACCCCGGCGATCGGGTTGATGCCCACCGGCGGGTAGTTGAACGCGAGGTTCTTGAGGACCGGCCCCACGTACTCGGCACACCGTCGGGCCGATGCCGCGGCCCCTTCGCCCGAAGCGGACTGGATCGCGCCGCAGATGAACTGCAGCGGATTCTGGAACTGGGTCACCGTCAGCGCACCGGTCAGCGTGCCCTGCGCGGGTTGGTAGATGTTGTTGAAGTTCTGGAAGGCATTGGGCCCGACATGCAACAGCTGCTCGATGTCGGGCTGCACCGACTGCAGCGACTTGACCACGGTGCTCAACCGCGCCACCGACCCCGACAGCTTGTCCCGGTTCTCCCCGACGAACCTGGTCACCTCGGGCATCATCACGCTCAGGCTGGTCAGCGCCGCGGCCAGCTCGTCGGGGCTGTTGGTGAGCGCGGACGTCACGTCGGCCATCGACGTGTTGAACTGCGCCATCTGTTGGTCGGATGCGGCGAGCGCGGTGACCAACAGCTGCAGGTTGCGGATCGTGGCGAACATATCGCGGCGGCCGTCGTTCACCGCCGTCATCGCCCGTGTCATCGCGGTGATGGTGTCACCGATCGTGGTGCCCTTGTTCGACAGCGCATCCGCCGACGACGTCACCACCCGCGCCAACGGTCCCGGCTTGCCACTGCGACTGTCGTCGCCCGCGCCGCCCAGCATCGTGGACAGCTGTTCGAGCTGCTTGCGGAAGTCGTCCCATTCGACCGGCACCGCGGTCCGGTCGATCGGGATGACCGCACCCGACTCCAACTGCGGGCCGTCGGCGCTCACGGGGGCGAGCTGGATGAAGCGTGCGCTGACCAGCGTCGGCGAGAGGATAGCGGCCTTGACGTCGGCCGGCAGGCGGTGCTTCCCACGGACGTGGAACTTCACCTTCATCTTGTCGCCGTCGGGCTTGATCTGATCGATCTTGCCGACGTCGACGCCCATGATCTTGACGTTGTCGCCCACGTACAGGCCGTTGGTGTTGGCGAAGTACGCGGTGACATTGGTCTGGGTGGCATAACGGTAGGCCTTGAAGCCGAGCAAACCCGCTGCGACGAGGACGACGATGAGCCCGGCCGTGGCGAGACGCCGCTTGGTGAGCCGTGCGCGGAAATCTGCGATGTCGTCCCGATACGCTTCGACAATCCTCATGCCTAGCCCCCGTCCGTTCTCGGGATGCCCCGCCTACACGTGTCCTTGTTCCGCGGGACCGGTTTGTTGTCACCGCACGGCACCGGGAAGGTCGTCTGGCCGAGTTTGCTCAAGTCGTAGCCCCGCTCCTCGAACGCCGCATCGATGAACGGCTGGAGGAATTGGCCGGGCAGCAGATTCATCACGTAGGCGCTGAAGAACGGGCCGCTGGCCACCGACTCCCCCAGGGAGGTCGCGTACTGCTGGAGCGGCTTCACCGACTTGGTGATGTCGCCGCGATGCTTCTCCAGCAAGGTGATGAGGCGCTCGAACTCGACGAGCGTCGGCTTCAGTTGCGCCTCGTTGTCGTCGACGAGGACCTTGATCTGGTCGGACACCGACCGCACGCTGGTCAGCAGCAGGTCGATGGCCTGGCGGCGGCTCTGCAACGCGCCGAACAACTGCCCGCCCGCCAGGATGAGCCCATTGATCTGCTCGTTGCGCTTGCCCAGGACATCGCTCATCGCGGCGGCACTCTTCAGCAGCTTCTCGATCTCGTCGTCGCGTGAGCCGATCGTCGTCGAGAGCCGGTTCACACCTGTCAGCACCGCACCCAGACTCGGGGCGACCGATTCCATCGTGTCGCTCAGCGTCGCCATCGCCGCCTTCAACTGCTCGGCGTCGAGGTCCTTCGTGTTGACCGTGAGGTCGCCCAGCGCGGAGGTCAGCAGGTAGGGCGACTGTGTCCGCGACAACGGGATCACCGAATTCGAAGCCAGCGGACGGTCGCCGAGGACGGAGACATCGAGGAACATGCGGCCCAGTGCGCTCTGGGTCTTGATCGCCAGTTCCGAACGGTCCCCGACGGGGGTCGTCGACGAGAAGTCGATGCGCACCGCGTCGCCGTCGATGCGGACGTCCTCGACCTTCCCGACGGTGACCCCGGCGACCTGGACGTCATCGCCGACCTTGAGGCCACCGGTGTCGGCGAAGTGGCCGCCGTAGATCCGGTGCGCGCCGATTAGCGGCAGCGCGTCGTAGTTCAGACCCGCCAGGATGACCATAACGGTGGTGATGATGCCGATCGTGCCCACGCGCAGCGGGTTGGGAATCCACCTCATAGCGGCGCACACCTCCCCGCCCGCTGGCCGACGATGTCGATGTAGACCGGGTTGCCGGCCGGGCCGTTGAGCTTCAGCGTCGCATCACACAGGTAGAAGGTGAAGAAGCTGCCGTACAGGCCCAGTCGGCTCAGTTTCTGATAGCTCTCGGGCAGCTCCCCGAGCAACCGGTCGACGTAGGCGTAGTCGTTGTTGACGACCTTCGACACCCGCCCCAACTCGACGACGTTCTGGCTGATGTCGGCGTTGCTCTGGTCCAGCAGGGACGCGACGCTGCGCGAGGCGTTGGAAATGCCGGCCACCGAGTTCGCGAAACCCGGCGCATCGGCGGCGAGGCCTTTGATGAGTTGGGACAGCTTGTCGACCCCGGTGTCGAATTCGGCATTGCGCTTCTCGAAGACGCCGAGCACCTCGTTCAAGTTGGTGATGACCGATCCGATCAGTTTGTCCTGGTCGGCCAGACCGTTGGTGAAGTCCGCAGTTTGCGCCAGGATGGCCTCGATCGATCCGCCCTGCCCTTGCAGCACCTGCACCAACGACTCCGACAGGGCGTTGACCTGCTGGGAGTTCACCGCCTTGAGCAGCGGTCGGAAGCCGCCGACGAGTGCGTCGAGATCCAGTGCGGGGCTCGTGTTGGTGACAGGGATGAACGCCCCGTCCGCCAGCGGCGTGACGGCGCCCTCGCCCTCCTTGAGCTCCAGGAAGCGGTCCCCGATCAGGTTCTGGTAGCGGATCAGTGCCCGCGTCGCCTTCGTGAGCGGCACGGAGGAATCGACACTGAACCGCACGTCGGCGCTGCGTCCGTCGACGACCTTCACATCCTTCACGCGGCCGACGTCGACACCGGCGATGCGCACAACCTCACCAGGATGCAGACCTGACGCGGAGGTGAACCGCGCGGTGTAGACGTTGGTCGGCCCGAAGCGCATCTGCCCGAAGACGACGACGAGCGCGAGCAGAATCATCAACATGACCGCTGCGAACGCGGCGAACTTCACCGCCGTGGCCGTGGACTTCATTTCCCCGCCTTGTTCACGATCATCCCCGTGATGTATTCGATGAAGAAGTTCGTCCCCGGGCGTAGGCTCGTCGACGCCTCCTCGCTGTAACCGGTATCGGTGACCAGGTACGGCGTCGGGTAGTTGGTCGCGGTGATCTGCGAGTAGCAGCCAGGCGCACCCTTCGGCCCGCCCTTCGCGTTCACCTTCGGCAGGTGCTTGGGGTAGACGTAGCTGTCGTCACCGAAGAGCAGCGCGACGTCGAGGTCCAGCGAGTAATCGGTGGTGTTGCCGCCGAAGCGCCCCATGCCGTAGTCGAGGTTGTACGACGCCTGATCGGCGACGCACTTGAAGCTCGGTGAGTACTTGAACAGCAGGCCCGTGGTCGGGACGAGTAGCCGCGCGACGTCGACGATCTTCGTGCCGGTCGCCTTGAGGAGATCGGAACCAGAGTTGCCCAGACCGATCGCCGAGGCGAGCAGGGCGTCGAGGTTGCGCTGCTCGTCGACGATGGTCCGCGACGTGACGGTGGCGTTGCTCAGCATGGTGACGATGTTGTCGGCGGCGTCGCCATAGGTGTCGGCCACCGCGGTGAACCGCCGCAGGTCGTCGGTGATCGTCGGCATCAGCGGGTTGATCTCGGACAGGACGGCGTTGCCCTCGGTGATCAGCTGTCCCAGCTTGGGCCCGCGCTCGCTCAACGCCTGTGAGATCCCGTTCAGCGTCGCGTTGAGCTTCGCCGGGTCGATCGAGTCCATGACACCGACGAGGCTCTGAAACAGCGTGTTGACCTCTGTCGTCACGTTGAGCGCCTTGATGGTCTGCCCGTTGGTGACCTTCGGGCCGCCGAAATCGGAGGCCTGCAGGGATACGTACTTCGCGCCGAACGCGGTGGTCGCCTTGATCTGCGCCGAGGCATCGGCAGGGATCAACCCGAACTGCGACGGCTCGATGGCCAGGGTGATCCGGGCGAGTCGGCCGTCGGTGTTGACCGCGGCGACCTTGCCGACGGTCACCCCGTGCATCTTCACCTTGGCCCCGGGATCCATGACGAGACCGGCACGGTCGCTGACGACGACGAGTTCTTTGGTCCGTTCGAAGCGGCCGGCAAAGGCGGAGAACGAGAGCGCGACGACCGCCACCAGAACGGCCAGCATCACGATGCCGGCCACGGCGTAGCGCGGCTCGTGCCAGTGGCTGCGGGTCGACGTGTCGGCCATCGTCAGCCCGCCAGGTTCAGGTTGCCGGAGGTGCCGTAGATCGCTAGCGACACAAGCAAGCACACGATCACGACAGCGATGAGCGAGGACCGCACTGCACGGCCCACCGCGACACCCACGCCTGCGGGGCCGCCGGCGGCGTTGTAGCCGTGGTAGCAGTGGATACCCATCACCACCAGACCCATGAGGATGGCCTGGGCGAACGACCACACCAGGTCGCTGGGTCTGAGGAAAGTCGAGAAATAGTGGTCGTACACGCCGGCCGACTGCCCGTTGATGAAGATCGTGTAGAAGCGCGACGCCAGGAATGACATGAGGACCGCCACCGAGTACAGCGGGATGATGGCGATGACGCCGCCGATCAGGCGCGTGGAAACGAGGTAGGACATCGAGTTGATGGCCATCACCTCCAACGCGTCGATCTCCTCGGAGATCCGCATGGCGCCCAGTTGTGCGGTCGCACCGGCGCCGATCGTCGCGGCCAGTGCGATACCGGCGGTAACCGGTGCGGCAATACGCACGTTGATGAAGGCGGCGAAGAACCCGGTGAGTGCCTCGACGCCGATGTCGCCGAGCGAGGCGAACCCCTGGATCGCCAGCAGCGTGCCGGCGGAGAAGGTCATGAACCCGACGATCACCACGGTGCCGCCGATGATCGCCAGCGCACCGGTACCCATGCCGATCTCGGCGATCAACTGCAGGACCGCGGTCGCGTAGTAGCGCAGGGCGTGCGGGATCTGACGGACGGCATCGCGGTAGAACACCGCCTGCCGGCCGAGGTTTTTCAAGAATCGTTCGGGCGCCCCGACCCGACGCGCCGCCCGTGGATAACGGGTCGCCAAAACATCAGTCACCTCGCACCTCCCCCAGTCGTGCGCGCACTCATCCGGCCGTCGCCTTCACTCCGACCGCGGTCAGGACCACGTTCACCGCGAAGAGCGCCATGAAGGCATAGACGACGGTCTCGTTGACCGCGGTGCCGACGCCTTTCGGACCGCCGCTGACCGTCAACCCGCGATAGCAGGCCACCAGCGCGGCGATCAGCCCGAAGGTGCCGGCTTTGATCTCGGAGATGATCACTTCGGGAAGGCCCGTGACCAGGGTGAGACTCGAGACGTAGGCCCCCGGGCTCACGTGCTGGACGTAAACGGAGAAGAAGAATCCGCCAACGAGGCCGATGGCGACGACTAGCGCGTTGAGCAGCAGGGCCACCACGCACGACGCGACGACGCGCGGCACCACCAACCGGTGCACCGGATCGATGCCCAAGACCTCCATCGCGTCGATCTCCTCGCGGATGGTCCGGGCACCCAGGTCCGCGCAAATGGCGGTGGCACCGGCACCCGCGACGATCAGCACGGTCACCAGCGGGCCGATCTGAGTGACCGAGCCCAGTGCTGCCCCCGCCCCCGACAAGTCGGCCGCGCCGAACTCGACGAGCAGGACGTTGAGGGTGAAGATCACCAGCACTGTGAAGGGCAGCGCGACCAGGATGGTCGGGAGCAGGGCCACCGTGACCAGGAACCAGGCCTGGTCCAGCGCCTCGCGCCAGTAGAACGGCCGGCGGAACAGACAGCGCCCAGCCGCGAAGGACAGGCCGAAGAAGCCTCCCGCCGCGGTGACGAAAGGCGCGTACCACGGCGCACGAGCCGCGGACTTGGTCCCCGCGCTCACGGCAGCCTCTGCTGGAACAGCAGGTACGCGATCGCCTTGACGACGTACAGAATCGGATCGACCAGGTCGAACACCATCAGATCTCACCCTCCCCTTGTGGACCGGCAGTATGCCCGGCTATTCCTCGATCACCAGCGCGTGCTCCGGGCACGCACTGACCCCACGTCGGACCCGATCCTCGTTCTCGGGCGTCACCTCGAAGACGGTGACCGCAGAGTAGCCCGCATCGTCGACGGGAAAGAGATCCTCGTCGACGGCGAAGCACTGCGCATGTCCGACACACCGGTCCGGCTCCAATCGCACTTTCATACCGGCCCCTACACCGTCACCGGGATGCTGGTGACGGTCCGGACCGCGACATTGTCGTAGCGGAGGTTGCTGGTGTCGACGGTGAAGTCGGGGACCATGGCGAAGAGTTCCTCCAGCGCCACTTTCAACTCGAGCCTGGCCAGGTGCGAACCGAGGCAGCGGTGCGGGCCCGCGGCAAAGGTCATGTGGCTGGTCTTCTCGCGGTGGAAATCCACGGTCAACGGGTCGACGTGATAGGTCGGATCGACGTTGGCCGCGGCCCAGAAGGCGTTGACCTGCTCGCCGGCCGCGACGATGAGGCCCTCGCCCAGGTCGACGTCGGTCTCGGGGTAGCGCATGCCCGACGGCACCGGCCCCTCGTAGCGCAGCAGCTCCTCGATCGCCGGGCGCAGCAGATCCGGATCGGCGATGAGCTCGGCCCGGCGGCCGGGGTTCTTGCCCAACCAGGCGACCAGACACGACATCGACGCGGTGACGGTGTCCAGACCGGCGAACATGAAAAGGAAGAGGACGTTGATCAGGTCCATCTCGCTGATCGGCTCACCGTCGAACTCCGCCCGCATCAACTCGGCGATGACGTCCTCGTCTTTGTCGGCCGTCTTGCGCTTGTCCTTGAGGAATCCGTCGAAGTACTCGAGTAGCTTGGCACCGGCGAGAGCCATGTTCGCGTCGATCTCCTCGGTCGTCGCACCCTTCGGGTGCAAGACGCCCTCCTTGAACTCGAGGAAGAAGTCGAGGTCCTCCACGGGCGCGCCGATCAGCCCGAGGAACGTCTGGCACGGCAGCGGGACGGCCAGCGCATCGTGTAGGTCGCCGCCACCGGCCTCGCGCACGGTGCCGATCAGCTCGCGCGACAGGTCACGGATCTGACTCTCCAGACGCATCATCTGGCGCGGTGCGAACATCGGGTCGAGCAGGCGGCGCCACTTGCGGTGGTCGGGACCGTCGATCTCCAGCGGGATCAGCCGGGCATCGTGGCCGAAGCTGCCGCCGCGCCCGCCGTTGCCCAAGACATCAGGGTGCTTGTTCAGCGCGAGGATGTCCTCGTGGCGGTACAGGTGCAGCGCCCCGTCGATGTGCTCGGCGCGCACGTCGCGCGCCTTCGCGCTGTACACCTCTTGCGGATTCGCCAGATCCTTGACCTGCTGGGACAACCCAGAGATCCGGGGGTCGAATCGCGTCGTCGTATCCATGTAGTCCTCCCAGTGGCCGCGATCAGCGGTCGATCTGGTCGCGCAGCTCGTCGGGGATGGCGCCGGAGGTGATGTCCTCACTCTGACCCAGGTCGGTCGGGAAGATGATCGAGGTGCGGGCGAACTGGCCGCCGTCAGCCGAGGCGATCGACTGCCCGGTGGTGTAGCGCGACTCGTCCGAGGCGAGGAACAGCGCCAGGTTCGCGTTGTCGCGGATGACCGGCGGGGTGTCCACCCGCAGCGGCATCGCGCGGTTGTCCGGGTTCCACTCGCCCATCATCTCCTCGTAGGACTTGCCCAACACCTCGGCGTCTCCGGGCAGTGCGAAGTTCACCGACATGCCGTGGGTGGGACAGATCGCATTCGCGCGGATCCCGTACTTCCCGAACTCCAGCGACGCGGCGCGGACCAGCCCGTTGACGGCGGCCTTGGACGCCGCGTACATCGGGAAGCCGGGGTAAGCGGTGAACGCTGCGGCCGACGAGGTCGCCAGCAGCGTGCCTGGGCGCTTGTTGTCGATCATCCAGCGCGCGGCCGCCCGGAAGGCCAGGTAGATGCCGGTCGTGTTGACCGCGAAGATGTTGTTCCAGTCCTCCAGCGACGACTGGTGCAGCGGCTGCATACCGAAGCCGGGCTCGGGGATTCCGGCGTTGGCCCACATGACGTCGATCCGTCCGTAGTCCTCGACCGTCTTCTCGACGAGTGCGTTCATATCGGCCTCGACGCGCACATCGGCCTCGATGGCCGATGCGGTGCCGCCGGCCGCGACGATCTGGTCGACGACGGCCTGGGAGCGCCCGGGCACGATGTCGCTGACGACGACCTTCGCCCCCTCTGCGGCGAACATCAGGGCGCCTTCGCGTCCGAGTCCCGATCCGCCGCCGGTGATGGCAACAACCTTGTCCTTCATACGCATGGTGAGAGTCCTCTCGAAGATGTGGTGGTGGTTGTCAGTGGCTCGGGCTGGCGATCGACTTGATCCGCAGGTATTCGCGGAAACCGGCGACGCCGTGCTCCACTCCGTCGCCGCTGATCCCGAAGCCGCCGAACGGTGCGTCGGGTGAGAGGTAGAAGGAGTTGTTGATGTTGACAGTGCCGGCCCGGAGCTTGCGGGCCACGGCCCAGGCGCGCTCCTCGTTCGTGGACTGGACGTAGCCGGACAGGCCGTAACGGGTGTTGTTGGCGATGCGCACGGCCTCGTCGTCGTCACCGTCGTACTTGATGACCGACAGGACCGGGCCGAACACCTCGGTCTGGGCGATCTCGGCGTTCTCGTCGACGTCGACGAGGACGGTCGGCTCGAACCAGAAGCCCTTGTCCTGCGGACCGCGCTTGCCGCCGACGAGGATGCGGGCGCCATCGGCCTCGGCGCGCTTGACCAGCCCCTCCATCCGCTCGAGCTGCTCGAGGCGGATGATCGGTCCGACCAGGTTCCCCGGATCGTTGGGGTCGCCCCACGGCAGGTGCCCGACCATCATCTCCAGGCGGGCCAGGACGTCGTCGTAGATGCTCGCATGCACGATCATGCGGGTCGCGAGCGCACAGCCCTGGCCGCTGTTGGACATACACATCGCGACACCGAGGCCGCAGGCCATGTCGAGGTCGGCGTCGGGTAGCAGGATGTTGCCCGACTTGCCGCCGAGTTCGAGCACGGTGTGCCGGATGCCGTTCGCGGCGCGCTCGGCAATCCGCTGGCCGACGCCGGGCGAACCGGTGAAGTGGTAGAGGTCGAAGCGTTGATCGGCGGTCATCGCGTCTCCGATGGTCCCCTTGTCCGACGCGCTCAGCGTGTGGAAGGCACCGCTCGGGACGTCGGTGGCCTCGTCGATGACCTTCGCCATCAGGGCTGCGGTGAGCGGGGTGTCGGGGGCGCTCTTGAGGATGACGGCGTTACCCGTGGCCAGCGCGTGGTGGACCTTCCACAGGGCGGTCATGAACGGGGCGTTCCACGGAGTGATGGCGCCGACGACGCCGTAAGGCTCGTAGCGGACCTGCCGCTCGCTGAGGTTGCCGAGGATCTCCCATGGCCCGAGGTCCTCCTCCCACGGGAAGGACGTGATCAGGTCATTGAAGAAGTCCATCCCCTCGATCATGAACCCGACGTGGGTGAGCATGTTGGCACGCGCGACGCCCGCTTCGGCGACGAGGAGGTCCTCGAACTCAGCCTGTCGCGCCCGCAGGCCGTCCTGGAACTGGAGCATGCACTTCTTGCGGAAGTCGCGGTCATTGCCCCAGTCCGAGGTGTCGGCGAACCCACGCGCCGAGGCGATGGCATCTTCGAGGTCCTCGACCCCGGCGTCGGCGGCCAGCGCGATCACCGACTCGTCGGTCGGGTTGATCACCGGGTAGGTGTTGCCGGACCGCGCGTCGCGGAACTCCCCGGCGATGTAGAGCCGACCCTCGGGCTGCGTTGCCGCCATGAGTACTCCTCGTTGAGTAGTGGCCACGGGGCGGGGCGAACTCTCTGGTCTGCGCCTACATCCCGGGCTGGGGGTGTGATTTCAATCTCACGAATGATTTAACTATAAAGAGTCTTATCGAGTCAAGGGAGTGTTACTCCCTAACGGGAAAACTGTGCGAAACTCTCCTTATGGACGCGAGCCCGCTGCGCAAGCGGCGATCGACACAGCAGGTCAAGAGCCTGATCACCGACGCCGCGTACGAGGAGTTCGCCAAGACCGGCCTGGCGGGCACCAGCGTGCGGACGATCGCGCAACGGGCTGGCGTCACCGAATCCGCGGTCTTCCGCCACTTCCCCACCAAGCCCGCCCTCTTCGAGGCCGCCGCCGTGGCCCCCGTCGTCGACTTCATCCGGGACTACGCAGCGTCGATAGCCACGACCGTGGACGAGGAGCCGTTCGACGTCACGCTCCGGTTCATCTCCGGCCTCTACGACATCTTCGACGCCAACGACCGGATCCTGATCTCGCTGGCCTCCGTCAGCGCCGCTGCCGACGACGGCGCACAGGAGCCCGCACCGGACTCCACCCCTCCCCTTGAGCGGTGTGTGGATGCGCTGTTGGCGGGCGTGATGGACTACATAGTGCTGTCGGAGACGAGTGCCACCGAGGACCTGCGGACCTCGGTGCGGTTAGCCATGGCACTGGTCATGGGCACCGTCCTGGGCAGCCGCGGACTGCTCGCCCCGTCCGATGACATCGAGACCACCAAGCGCACGTTGGCCCGCTTCGTCCTTCTCGGATCGGGATTCCGACAGGAGGGCTAAGGTCCGATTGTGAGTGAGAACCAGGTCGTCATCACCTCCACCGACGTCAAGCTGATCGCCGACCAGTACGGCGATCCGGCCGATACACCGATCGTCTTCCTGCACGGTGGCGGACAGACCCGGCACTCGTGGGGGCGCTCGGCGCGCGAGCTCGCGGGCGACGGCTGGTCGACGATCACCGTCGACCTGCGCGGCCACGGCGACAGCGACTGGTCGCCCACCGGCGACTACGGACTGAACCGGTTTGCCGACGACGTCGTCAAGATCGTCGAATACCTCGGGCGCCCACCGGTGCTGGTCGGCGCTTCATTGGGCGGCAACTCCTCGCTCGCCGCACTCGGTCGCCACCCGGACCTCGCGCTGGGACTCGTGCTGGTGGACGTATCGCCCTTTCTGCAGCCCGGCGGAACCGCCCGCATCCGCGACTTCATGTCCGACCGGGCGGCCGAGGGTTTCGCCGACCTCGACGAGGCCGCCGATGCCGTAGCCCGCTACCAGCCGCACCGCGACCGTCCGAAAAACCACGACGGCCTGCGGAAAAACCTCCGGCTTCGCAACGGCCGCTGGTATTGGCACTGGGATCCGGCGTTCCTGGCCAACGCTTCCGACCAGGCCGTGCAGCGCGACCCGCTCATCGATCCGGCGAGCCTGGGCGCCGCCGCCTCGGGCTTGCGCCTCCCGACGCTGCTCGTGCGCGGCGGCGAGTCCGACGTGCTGAGCATCGACGACTCCGCCCGCTTCCTCGAGGTCGTCCCGCACGCGGAGTTCGCCTCCGTCGCCGGTGCGCACCACATGGTCGCCGGCGATGACAACGCTGTTTTCGAAGTTGTACTGGGTGATTTCCTGCGACGCCGGATCCGTTCGCGCCTGGACCTCTTCCGAGCCGCACAGACCCGGTGATGGGCGGAGCGCACGACGAGGACGAGTTCGCGTTCCTCACTGAGATCGCCGACGAGCTCGGCGATGCGGCACGGCCGATCCCACCGGTGTGTCGACTGACCACCACAACCGCCGACGGTGGCAGCGTGAGCGCGATCCGGTGGGGCGAGGAGTCACCCGAACTCGTCCTGATTCACGGCGGTGGGCAGAACGCCCATACCTGGGACACCGTGCTGGTGGCCCTCGGCGTGCCCGCCCTGGCGATCGACCTGCCCGGCCACGGCCACTCGTCATGGCGGGCCGATCGCGACTACTCGCCGCAGCGCTCCGCAGCGACGCTCGCGCCGTTGATCCGCACGTGGGCGCCCGACGCGAGTGCCGTCGTCGGGATGTCGCTGGGCGGATTGACCACGATCGCCCTTATCGGCGAGGCGCCTGAGCTGGTCCGCCGAGGGGTCATCGTCGACGTCACTCCGTCGGTCTCGCAGCGACTGGAGGCGATGTCGACGCAGCAGCGCGGCACGACGAGCCTTGCCGCCGCCGAGAATCGCCGATTCGCCGACTTCGACGAGATGGTCGACCTCATCGCGGCGATGTCCCCGCAGCGCAGCCGTGCCAGTGTGCGCCGCGGTGTCCTCGCCAACAGCCGCCCGATCGACGGCGCCTTCGAATGGCGCTACGACGACCTGTCGGGGCTCAGCGACTTCGCGCCGCTATGGGAGCAGGTCGATGGTGCGCGGGTACCCCTCGACTTGATCCGCGGGTCGGCGTCGTCGTTTGTCGGCGACGACGATGCCGTGGAGTTCCAGACACGCGCAGCCGATGTGCGCGTCCACGAGGTCGAGGGTGCGGGCCACTCGGTCCAGAGCGACCGGCCGGTCGAGTTGGCTGGCATTCTGCGCGGAATTATCGACCGAACCTGAGTCAAAATTATCGACCGAACCTGAGTCAAACCCCGACGAGATGTCCAATCCCCGCCGCGGCGCACGCCCACAGGACCGAGGCGAAGGTGCCGATGATGAACTGCTCGCTCGCGTGGTGCTCGCGCAATTGGGGGAAGCGGGCCAGGCCTTTGACGCCCAGTATCACCGCGAGCCCGGCGGGCCAACCAACGAGGAGACAGACGGCGATTGCCGTGCGCTCCAGCACACCGATGATCCGTCCGCCGCGCAGGAGAGGCTCGCCGTCGGGGTCGTCGTAGTTCTCGCTCCGCGTTGGGATCCCGCCCATCGAGAGTGCGGTCCGGACGAAATACCCACCGGTGGCGCCGGCGACGAAGACAGCGATGATCTGCGCGGCTGCCAGACCTACGCCGGTTACCACCGTCGAGAGCGCGGCGACAATCGCGGCACCGGCCAGCAGTACTGCGAGGACACCAGCCATCACTGCGTCGAAACGGCGGACGTCGGCGTCGCTGCGCTCGGGATTCCGAACTAGGTGCGCGCGGTCCGGTATTCCTGCGAGGCCGAACAGCAGCGCCGCCATCATAAGGATGCTGGCTATCATCGGTCCTCCTCGCATCGTCGGAGCAACTCTGTCACGAGGGTCTGACTATCGGGCTGCAAATCCCAGCGTGCGGCCCGCAGCCGAAGCGACATGGCCTGTGGACTGATTCCCAGTTTCTTTGCCGCGCTGGCCTGGGAGTCACCGGCGGCGACGAGAGCCACCGCCTCGCAACCGGCCTCGCTGCGCGATGCGACGAGATCGACCAGCAAGCAGGCGGCGGTCTGCGCGTGTACGCACCAGGCCGACGGTCCGACGACCTGCAGCGGTACGCGCCGTCCTTTCGCCGCTTCGACGGCTGTGCGCGCAGCTTCGAAGGCCGGCCCGCGTCCGGCTCGCGTCTGTCGTGGAAGCGGTTGATCGACATCGTCGATACCTATGCCCACCGACCAGCACCCGGAAGCGACCAAGTCGACGACGACCGATCCCACGATTGCTGGATCGTCAAACACCGCTTCCACTTCATCACCGGCGGTGCGTTCGAAGCCTCGGACTACGGGCAAGTCACGATAGTGGCGCAGCAGGTCGGGTACCCGATCGGCACTGGCCCGGCTCGCCCGCTGGTCGGCGGTGACAACGAACATCGCCCCACTCCTCAAGTCACGGTACTTGATATCACCAAATCAAGTCTTACAACTTGATTTGGTGATGTCAAGCATTACGACTTGATTCCTAGCGCGGCATGCCGAGGATTCTTTCGGCGGCCGCGGTCTTGAGAATCTGCGTCGTGCCGCCCGCGATCGAGAGGCAGCGGTTGAGCAGGAACAGCTCCGACGCCTCGCTGGCGACAAGACCGTCGACGCCGAGCAGCCGCAGCGCAAAGTCCGGCACCGACTGGCGGTGGGTCACGCCGATCAGCTTGCGCACGCTCGAGGCGGCACCCGGATCGTGTCCGGACAGGCGGGCCGCGATCGCCCGGGCGTCGAGGGTCCGTCCGTTGTGCGCCTGTGCCACCAGCTCGCCGAGTTCGCTGGATTCGGCTGCCGACAACGGCAGCTTCCTCGTCGCGATCTGGCGCAACAGTGCGTCCATCTCCTTGCCCAGGCTCGACCCGCCCATCGCAACGCGCTCATTGGCCAGGGTCGTGCGCGCCAGGCGCCAACCTCCGTTGACCTCTCCGACGACCAGATCGTCAGGAACGAAGACGTCGTCGAGGAAGACCTCGTTGAACAACGCCCGTCCGGTCATTTCGCGCAGCGGGCGGATGTCGATGCCGGGCGAGGCCATGTCGACCAGAAAGTAGGTGATCCCTTTGTGCTTGGGCAGGTCCGAGTCAGTGCGGGCCAAGCACACCGCCCACTGCGCGTCCTGGGCGGCGCTCGTCCAGATCTTCTGACCCGTCAGCAGCCAGCCCTCCTGCCCGTCGGGTCCGCTACCGCGCACGGCTTTGGTGCGCAGTGCGGCCAGGTCGGAGCCGGCCTCCGGCTCGGAGAACAACTGGCACCACGTGATGTCGCCGGCCAGCGTCGGCGCGACGAACCGGTCGCGCTGTGCGGCGGTGCCGTGCTCGAGGATCGTCGGAATGGCCCACCCGGCGATGACGAGGTCGGGGCGCATGACATCGGCGGCCTCGAGTTCGGCGTCGATCAACAACTGCATCGCGGGACTGGCACCCAGTCCGTGCGGCGCCGGCCAGTGGGGTGCCAGGTAGCCGGTGCGGGCCAGTTCGGCGCGGCGCTGTGACTCCGGCGCGGCGGCAATCTGCTCGACGGTGGCGCGGACCGCGGGGCGCTGGTCCTCCACGTCGGAGAGGTCGACGGAGAATCGGCGCCGCTCCCCGTCGATCGCGGACTGACCCAGGCGCACGCGGTCCGACGATGCGCCGTCGAGCGCGGCGCGCGCGGCCAACGCCGAGCGCAAGTAGAGCTGGGCGTCGTGTTCGAATGTGAAGCCGATACCGCCGAGCACCTGGATGCAGTCCTTGGCGTTGGCCAGCGGCAGGTCGGCGACTAGCACGTTGCCGACGAGGGTCGCCAACCCGGCCTGCGTGCCGAGAGCGAGGTCGCCGGACTCACCGGCGGCCAACAGGTCGTCCACGGCGCCGGCCTGGTCCCAGGCGGCGGCCGAGAGCTGCTCGCTGCGGCAGAGCATGTCCGCGAGGATGTGCTTGACCGCCTGGAAGGAGCCGATCGGGGCACCGAACTGCGTGCGGACCTTGGCGTAATCGGCGGCGGTGTCCAGACACCACTTCGCCACCCCGGACTGGTAGGCCGTGTTGCCGGCGGCGAGGACCGACGAGGCTCGGGCCGAGCGGGGCAATTCAATGGCGGCGTCCAGATCCAGGTGCGTCACAGTTACGCGGGTACAGCGCATCGTGCCGTCGATCCCGTCGCAGTCCTGCGCCTCGACGGTCGACGAACCGGATCGATTGGGCCCGCTCGCTTCGCTCCCGGCGCCCGGTGGCAACAAGTACCACCTGGTACCCCGGCCGGGCAGGATCAGATTGACCAGCAGCGCCGCATCGGGGACCCAGCCGGGCACCACTCCCAGGTCGATGTGCCCGGCGGGGTTGGCCGGCGGGAGGTCGCGGCCGAAGGTGACGTGGTCGGCGGGCGCGACGACGGGCAGTGCACCGCCGATGATGTCGGCCGTCAGCTCCTGCGCCCGCTCCCCCGGGGTGCGGGAGACGGCGACCGCAGCGGCCACTGTCGCGGCGAGGGGCCCGGGCACGAGACGCCGACCGCATTCGGCCAGCATCGCGGCCACGTCGGCGAAAGGCGCCCCCAGGCCGTCACGGCCCTCGTCGGCGGCTGCCGCAAAGACGCCGAGTTCGGCGAGTTCAGGCCAGAGGGTCCGCCAGCGGTCGGCCGGATCGTCGAGCTCGGCGCGGACCAACCCGGTGGTGTCACGGGCGTCCGCCCAGTCTGCGATGGCCTCGCAGACCGCGATTTGCTCGGCTGACGTGGCAATTGTCACGGAATTCCCCTGCATGTCGTATTGAAACGATTAACTAGAACCTGTTCTAATATGCCATGTGGCCGTCTTCGAATGAAGAGCCGCGATCGAAAGGACCGACGAGATATGGCACGAAGCGCAGCAGCCAAAGCTGACGCCGACGAGCGCGACGTCGTGCCCGCGGTCGACGATTCCGCCGCCTCCGGCGCGACTGGCGGTTCGACCGCGCAGCGTGAGCGCCGCCGTCGCATCCTCGATGCAACCCTGGCTCTGGCCTCCAAGGGCGGCTACGACGCCGTGCAGATGCGTACCGTCGCCGAAAAGGCCGATGTCGCCGTCGGCACCCTGTACCGCTACTTCCCGTCGAAGGTCCACCTGCTCGTCACCGCGCTGTCGCGCGAGTTCGAGCGCGTCGAGGCCCGCGTCGACCGCAGCCAACTTGCCGGGGAGACCGGCGTCGAGCGTCTGCGCACCGTCCTGGACATGATCACGTTCGCCATGCAGCGCGACCCGCTGCTCACCGAGGCGATGACGCGCGCCTTCATGTTCGCCGATGCCTCCGCAACTGCCGAGGTCGACAACGTGGCCGGCACCATCGACAGGCTGTTCGCCGGGGCCATCGTGGGCGCCGAGCGCGAGCCCGACGAGGAGGATCTCGCCATCGCCCGCGTCATCGCCGACGTGTGGATGTCGAACCTCGTCCAGTGGCTGACCCGCCGCGCATCGGCGACCGACGTCACCAACCGGATGGAGCTGACCGTCCGACTTCTCCTGAAGGGCCGCGCGGCCTGAGCCGTACGGTGCGACGCCGCCCTACGGTGCGACGCCCAGATCGCGGGCGATCATCGGCCACGTCCGCTTGAGGTCTTCCTCCCAGTACGTCCACGAATGGGTGCCGTTGGGGCGGGTGTAGACCTTCGCTGGGATGTGCAGCTGCGCCAATCGTTGCGCCATCTGCTGGGTGCACAGGTTGACCGCGGATTCAATCAGTCCGCCGACCAGCACCTGGTTGGCCAACGCCACCGGGTTGTTGTCGACCAGCTTGGCACCCATGGTGTCGTTGCGACCGGGGATGCCGGTGCCCGTCGTCATGTAGATCTTGGTCCCACGCAGGCGCGGCGCGTTCTGGTACGGGTCGTTGGCCATCCAGCCGGGCCCGCCGACCGGTCCCCACATGTTGACGACGTTCCCTCGGCCGCGGTCACCCACCACCATCTGGATGTATGCCTGGCCGAGCGGGTCGGACGTACGCGCGCAACCGCTGTACGCGGCGACCGAGCGGTAGAACTTGGGCGCGGAGATCGCCAGGTTCATGACCGACGTCCCAGCCATCGAGATACCCGCGACGGCGTTGGCGCCACTCGTCTTGAACTGGTCCTTGAGCAGCGGCGGCAGCTCCTTGGTGAGGAAGGTCTGCCACTTGTTGCGACCCAGCACCGGGTCGTCGCGCTGCCAATCGGTGTAGTACGAGAAGGCGCCGCCTATCGGCGTGACGACGTAGACGTCCTTCGTGGAGAAGAAGTTCTCGTAGTCGGTCTTGTCCGCCCAGGTGGCGGAGTCCTCGCCTCCACCGGCGCCGTTGAGCAGATACAACACCGGACGCGGCTTGCTATCGTCACGCGGCTTCAGGACGATGACGGGGATCTGCCGGTTCATCGCCGCGGAGTACACGACGACGGTGACCTTGCGGCCGGGGCTGGGCACGACCGCATCGATCGACGACTGCTTGGCCACCGGCTTGACCGCGATCGCCGGATCCACCACGTGCGGCAACGCAAGCGCGACGCCGACACCGAGCGCGGCAATCGCCGCGGCACCGATCACCGACGACGAGAACGCCGGCTTCGAGACGGTCGGCCTCGAGAAGACAGAGCGCCGCGGTCCTCTGCGCAGAGCCATGACAAACCCCTTTAATCACACTAGTCACATCAGTAACAGTTCAAGGGTATGGGCGGGCAGCGTCGACGTTCCAGCCGAGAGGGCCGTCGTTGCGGGTTCGCAACCGCTTTGTGACAGGTTCCGGCCATCATCATCCTGGCTTGAGAGTGAGACCATCCATTGGTACTAGAGTCGATCTACATCACATTGCGCGGTCGAGTTCCGCCCAGAAGAGGATGAGGAAGCGATGGCCTGCTGCAGCGTTCTGGTGTCCTTCTTCTCCTGGTTGCTCCGGTTCCGCGCCCCCGATTGCCCGTCCACCCAACAGGTGTCAGCACGGCGGATCCGGCGCCAGCGCATCACCGTCACCGCCCTGGTCGCGGCGGAGCTGACTCTCGGCTGGTTCATTGCGACCCGATTCGGTGACCGGATCATGGGCGGCCACCACATGGGCCACGGCGGGCACGGATCGTCGTTCGACCTGGCGTCGAGTCACCTCGCCTACATGGCGGGCATCGAGGCCTTCGCCGTCGCACTACCCCTCGCCTGCGCCTTAGCTCTGCCGTTGCGCCGCCCCCTGCCCAACCGGTTCGCAGTGCCGATGATGCTCGTCGGCTCAATCGGCTCGGCAGTCACGCTCTGGTACTGGCATCTGGGTGCAGCGGCCGCGACTGCGCTGCACGACCATGTCGTGGCCTGGGCCGGATCACTGTTCATCTTCGGCGCGCTGCTCTGGGTGGGCATCGCCCACGCGGCTCCCCAGTTGCGGCGCGCACGGCTCACTGCCCTTGCCATCCCGATGCAGGCCGGCGCCGCACTCGCACTGGCCCTCATGTTCCTGCCCGGTGTCAGTGGAGTGATGCGCATCGACCTCGTGGCCGCCGGCTTGTTGATGCTCGCCGTTGACGCGATTGCCCTGCTCGTTCTGATGCGCTACCTCGGCGCCGCACACGATCCCCTGCTCAATGACTTCGACCTCCGCGAGCACGCAGCGATAGCAGCTTGACCTCAATGCACGAACACTGAGAGCAGGTACCGGTCATGTCGATTCGCCGAGGTCACCGGAACCCCACCCGCCGACCGCTTCCTCGGGAGACTACCGACGGCGCCCTGACCCAATGACGCAAGCACCGGGCCGCTGCCGTCTACGTCCTATTCGCCCTGTCTGCGTCGGCTTGGTGGCAACCGGTTACCCGCCACCTCCTCCCCCGAACACGATGTCGGCCCGGCACCTCACAGGTGCCGGGCCGATATCGGTTTCGGTGAGCTTAGACCGCTTCGCCGCTGGCGTCGCCGACCTCGGTCAGCTCGGCCGGGGCGTCGGGGACCTCGCGCGGCTTGGGTGAACCGGTGAAGGTGAACTTCGCACCGTCGCCGTCGCCCTCGCCGTCCCAATCCTCGACGTCGACGACGACGATCTGGCCCGGGGTGACCTCGTTGAAGAGGATCTTCTCCGAGAGCTGGTCCTCGATCTCGCGCTGGATCGTGCGACGCAGCGGCCGCGCGCCCAGCACCGGGTCGAAGCCCCGCTTGGCCAACAGCGACTTGGCCTTGTCGGTCAACTCCAGGTCGATGTCCTTGGCCTTGAGCTGCTTCTCGACGCGGCCGATCATCAGGTCGACCATCTCGATGATCTGATCCGACGTCAACTGGTGGAACACGATGACGTCGTCGATGCGGTTGAGGAACTCCGGGCGGAAGTGCTTCTTCAGCTCGTCGTTGACCTTCTGCTTCATCCGGTCGTACTGCGAGTCACCGTCGTTGGACTTCGAGAAGCCCATGCCGACGGCCTTCGAGATGTCGGAGGTGCCGAGGTTCGACGTGAAGATCAGCACGGTGTTCTTGAAGTCGACCGTGCGGCCCTGACCATCGGTGAGACGGCCGTCCTCGAGGACCTGCAACAGCGAGTTGTAGATCTCCGGGTGGGCCTTCTCGATCTCGTCGAACAGCACGACCGAGAACGGCTTGCGCCGCACCTTCTCGGTGAGCTGGCCGCCCTCTTCGTACCCGACGTAGCCGGGAGGCGCGCCGAAGAGCCGCGACGCGGTGAACCGGTCGTGGAACTCACCCATGTCGATCTGGATGAGCGCGTCGTCATCGCCGAACAGGAAGTTCGCCAGCGCCTTGGACAGCTCGGTCTTGCCGACGCCGGACGGGCCGGCGAAGATGAACGACCCCGACGGGCGCTTGGGGTCCTTCAACCCGGCGCGCGTGCGGCGGATCGCCTTGGAGACCGCCTTAACGGCATCCTCCTGGCCGATGATCCGCTTGTGCAGCTCGTCCTCCATGCGGAGCAGACGCGTCGTCTCCTCCTCGGTCAGCTTGAAGACCGGGATGCCGGTCCAGTTACCGAGGACCTCGGCGATCTGCTCGTCGTCGACCTCGGCCACGACGTCCATGTCGCCGCTGCGCCACTGCTTCTCACGCTCGGCGCGCTGCGCGACGAGCTGCTTCTCCTTGTCGCGCAGGCTCGCGGCCTTCTCGAAGTCCTGGGCGTCGATCGCCGATTCCTTCTCCTTGCGCGCCTCGGCGATGCGATCGTCGAACTCGCGCAGGTCTGGCGGCGCGGTCATCCGGCGGATGCGCATGCGCGCCCCCGCCTCGTCGATGAGGTCGATCGCCTTGTCCGGCAAGAACCGGTCGTTGATGTAGCGGTCGGCCAGCGACGCGGCCGCGGCCAGTGCACCGTCGGTGATGGACACCCGGTGGTGCGCCTCGTAGCGGTCGCGCAGCCCTTTGAGGATCTCGATGGTGTGCTCGACCGAGGGCTCGCCCACCTGGACCGGCTGGAATCGGCGTTCCAGGGCCGCATCCTTCTCGATGTACTTGCGGTACTCGTCGAGCGTCGTGGCACCGATCGTCTGCAGCTCGCCGCGGGCCAGCTTCGGCTTCAGAATCGACGCGGCGTCAATCGCACCTTCGGCGGCACCGGCCCCGACGAGCGTGTGCAGCTCGTCGATGAACAGGATGATGTCGCCACGGGTGTTGATCTCCTTGAGGACCTTCTTCAGGCGCTCTTCGAAGTCACCGCGGTAGCGACTACCCGCGACCAGCGACCCGAGATCGAGCGTGTAGAGCTGCTTGTCCTTCAGCGTCTCGGGCACGTCGCCGTTGACGATGGCCTGCGCCAAGCCTTCCACGACGGCGGTCTTGCCGACGCCGGGCTCGCCGATGAGCACCGGGTTGTTCTTGGTGCGGCGGCTCAGGACCTGCATGACCCGCTCGATTTCCTTCTCGCGGCCGATGACCGGGTCGAGCTTGCCCTCGCCAGCGGCGGCGGTCAGGTTGCGGCCGAACTGGTCGAGGACCAACGACGTCGACGGGGTGCCGGACTCGCTGCTGCGACCACCGGTACCCGCCTCCTGCGGCTCCTTGCCCTGGTAGCCGCTCAGCAGCTGAATGACCTGCTGGCGGACCTTGTTCAGGTCGGCGCCCAACTTGACCAGCACCTGCGCCGCCACGCCCTCACCCTCGCGGATGAGGCCCAGCAGGATGTGCTCGGTGCCGATGTAGTTGTGCCCGAGCTGCAGCGCCTCGCGCAGCGAGAGCTCCAGCACCTTCTTGGCACGCGGCGTGAACGGGATGTGCCCGGCCGGCGCCTGCTGGCCCTGGCCGATGATCTCCTCGACCTGGGTGCGCACCGCCTCCAGCGAGATCCCCAGCGACTCGAGCGCCTTGGCCGCCACGCCCTCACCCTCGTGGATGAGGCCCAGCAGGATGTGCTCGGTGCCGATGTAGTTGTGATTGAGCATCCGCGCTTCTTCTTGCGCCAGGACGACAACCCGGCGTGCGCGGTCGGTGAACCGTTCGAACATCGTTCTCCCTTACGTGGCTCCACTCAGGTCGGCTGCGCCCCGCTGCGCAGTGGTTGACCTGCTTGCTTCCACTCTAGTGGTGTTTGGACCCGCACCCGCAATCGATAGGCGGGCAAAAGGCCCACCCGACGCCGGTGCCGGGCGGCGCCACCCATCAGGGCGGGCGCTTAATCCTGGTCAACGCCGCTAGCACAGCTGGTGTTCCCCACAGTTGCACCGCCGACTACGCCAACAGCGAACACCGCGGCCCCGGCCATCCCGGCCTCGGGAATCAGTGGTGGGCTGCGGCGGTTGCACTCCGTGTCGCACATCCGCCGAGGAGAGGATCCACATGACCACCTACGCCGTCACCGGTGCCACCGGAGGATTGGGCGCGGCCGCCGTCGCGGCCCTGCGCACGAAAGGTGTGCCCGCCTCCGACATCGTCGCGGTCGTCCGCGACGCCGCTAAGGCCGAGAGCCTCGCCGCCGACGGCGTCGTCGTCCGCGTCGCACCGTATGAGGATCCCGACGCCCTGGCGGCCGCACTGACCGGTGTGGACCGCCTGCTCCTCGTGTCGTCGCCCACCATCGGCCAACGCACCGCACAGCACACCAACGTGATCAGCGCCGCGGCCGCGGCCGGGGTCGCGGTGATCGCGTACACGTCGCTGGTCAATGCCCCCGACAGTCCGCTGGGCCTGGCCGACGAGCACCGCGAGACCGAGGCATTGCTGGCCGATTTCGGCGGCGACCACATCCTGCTGCGGAACGGCTGGTACTGGGAGAACTTCCTCGCCAACGTCGAACCCGCGTCCGCGAACGGCGCACTCCTCGGCGCTGCCGGGACGGGACGGGTCGCCGGCGCCGCGCGCGCCGAACTCGGCGAGGCCGCGGCCGCCGCCCTGATCGACGGCACCCCCGCGGTCTACGAGCTGGGCGGACCGTCGTCGTCGTATGCCGACCTCGCCGCGGCAATCGGCGACGCGACCGGAACGACGGTCGTATACCGCGATCTCCCCGTCGGGGACTACCGCGAGGCACTGCTCGAGGCCGGCACGCCCGAGGGGCTGGCGGCGTTCCTCGCCGAGACCGATGCCGGTATCGCGCAGGGCGCGCTCGACACGTCCTCGCCGTCGCTGCAGCAACTGCTTGGCCGCACGCCTGGCACGTTCGCCGACACTCTCCGCAGCAGCCGGGCCTAGTCGTGCTTCACTGATATCCATGCGTGCCGCCCTCCGACCGGATCGTCGCCTTCCGTTCGGGATGGGCACGGTGGTGATGGTGGTCATCGCGGCCATGGTGGTGTCGATCGGGGCCGTCCTCGCCCACAAGTCGGACACACCGCAGCGGCAGCCGTACGGCTTCGGCCAACTCCGCTCCTACGCCGGCGGTCCCCCCGACACCGCCTGGACACGCGGTATCGACGACCTCCCCGGCTTCAGCAGTTCCGGCGGATCGGTCACCGTCGCCGACACGCACGGCGGCACCTGGCTGCTCGCCTATCCGTCGGGCCTGGGTCGGGCGTTCCTGGCCGTCGACCGCCGTGACGGGGCGCCGCGCTGGGACAAGCCGGTCACCGTCGGGCTGGGCAGCTGCGCCTTCAACGGCGTCGGGCAGGTCGCCTGCGCGATCAAGGTCGGCAACGTTCCCGACGGCTACTACCTCGTCGACGAGGGGTCGGGCGAACTCGGCCCAGCGCAACCGCTGCAGGACACCGGGCGAATGATCGGCGTCGGCAAGGACTTCATCCGTGTCGACCAGCTCGGCTACCGGGTCAGTGCCACCGGACCCGACGGCGCGACCCGATGGAGCCGGACGTTCGCCGATTCGGCTTTTCCCTCCTACCTGGCCGAGGCCGACCTCGTCGACGTGCGCCTCGCCGATGCGAGCCACGTCCTTGTCGATCCGCACACCGGCGACACGAAGCTGAGCTGCGGGCCGTGCACGGTGTCGGCCTATCCGACGGGCCTGGCGATCAGCCACGCCGGCGATGCGGGCGTCATCGACTTCTACGGGTTCCACAACGGCAAGCTCGTCCCCAAGCCGACCCACACGTCGCGCAGCATGACTGTGTTCGGCGGTCCCGACGTCCTCCCCGTGGTCGGGGGCACGGGCCTGGCCACGGTGAACCAGACCCACGGCCGGTTCGAGGTCCGCGACCCGGCGAAGGCCCAGGGCCTGTGGTCGGTCGACGACGACGAGCTGTCCAAGGCCCGGCCGATGGCGTGCGGCAAGCTCGTCGCGTTCGCCCGCAAGGACGGCACACGCGACGTCATGCGTCTCGATTCCAAGGGGACCGTCGTGGGCCATCTACCTGCGAACGACCGTCAACGGCCCGACACGAACCTGGCCGAACTCCGCTGCGTCGGCTCGTACGGCACCGTCATAGTTGCGGCCAACGACAACCAGATCACCGCATTCGACGGTGATACCGGCAAGATCGCCTGGGAGTTCCCGATCAACGGCACGGCGAGCAACGTCGCCGGGCACATCGTCGTGCGCCAAGGCGCGACCATCTCGCTGCTGCGCTGACGGCCCACTCGGCGAGATTTGGTGCCCACTCGGCGGTGGGGCGGGTCAGCCGCGGTAGAAGGACTGCAGCGCTGCCGAGTACATCGGCACATCGTCGACGGCCATCAGCTCACGCGCAGAATGCATGGCCAGCTGCGGGGCACCGACGTCGACGGTGACCAGACCGGTCCTCGTCGCGGTGATCGGGCCGATCGTCGACCCGCACGGCAAATCGGCACGGTGCACGTAGCGCTGCAACGGGACGCCCGCCCGACGGCAAGCCTGCTCGAAGATCCCCGCACCCTGTGCGTCGGACGCATAGCGCAGGTTCTGGTTCACCTTGAGCACCGGACCACCGCCGAGAGCGATCTGATGACCGGGCTCGTGGCGCTCGGCGTAGTTCGGGTGGGTCGCATGCGCCATGTCGCCGGAGGCGCAGATGCTAGCGGCCATCGTGCGCAAGAAATCCTCGCGGTCACCGCCACGGCTCAACACGATCCGCTCGCACACCGAGGCCAAGAAGTCCGACGCGGCGCCGCGCTGCGATCCGCTGCCGACCTCCTCGTGGTCGAAGAGCGCCAGCATCGGCGTGGCCCGCGGCGGCATCGAGTCCATGCCGACGTCGAGCAGTGCCCGCAGCCCTGCGTAGCAAGTGGTCTGGTTGTCCAGCCGCGGCGCGCTGAGAAGGTCCTGCTCGGCACCGACGATCCGACTGGGCTCGACGTCGTGAACCATCAACTCCCAGCCGAGCAAGTTCTCGACGTCAACGTCGAGTTCCTCGGCGAGGAAGTCGAGCAGTACCGGGGCGCTGGGATCGGTAGACCAGATCGCGTCAAGATGGCGCTGCGGATCCGGGCTCACGCCTTTGCGGTCATCGGAGAGGTGGATGGCCAGCTGCGGCACGCGCAGCAGCGGATCGTCGAATTTCACCAGCCGTTCGACGACGGCACCGTCGTCGAGCACCGACACCCGCCCGGACAGGCCCAGGTCGCGGTCGAGCCAGGAGTTCAGCCACGCCCCACCGTAGGGCTCCAGCGCGACGGTCGCGAGGCCGGCCGCGACTCGGTCGATGTGCTGCTTGACGCGCAAATTGGGGCTGTCGGTGTGCCCGCCCACGATCCGGAAGGGACTCCCCGTGCGCGCGACCGGGTCACTCCACGCGATGATCGACCCGCCGCGCCGGACGAAGAAGCTCCCCGCCGACTCGGACCACGCCTGCGTCTCCTCGAGTTCGACGAACCCCTGGTCGCGCAGGTGACCGGCCACCGTCTCGCACACGTGGAACGGCGACGGCGAGGCGTCGATGAACGACGCCAGCCCGGCAGCGGTGGCGGAAGTGTCCAGCGCGGGCATCTCAGGCCTTGGCCAGCACCGCGTCGAGGACCGAGTAGAACAGGCCCAGTCCATCATCGCTGGGCCCGGTCAGGGCCTCGGTCGCATGCTCGGGATGCGGCATCAACCCGACGACACGACCGTCAGCGCTGCTGATCCCGGCGATCGAACGCATCGACCCGTTGACGTTGTCCCCGGCATAGGTGAAGGCGATCCGCCCTTCGCCTTCGAGTTCGTCGAGCACGGCCTCACTCGCGACGTAGCGCCCCTCGCCTGACTTGAGCGGGACGAGGATCTCCGCGCCGGGTTCAAAGCGCGACGTCCAGGCCGACGAGGTGTTCTCCACGCGCAGCCACTGGTCGCGGCACACGAAGTGCAGGCCCTGGTTGCGGGTCAGCGCGCCCGGCAGCAGGCCCGCCTCGCACAGGATCTGGAAGCCGTTGCAGATGCCCAGCACGGGGGTGCCGGCGCGCGCCGCATCGATCACCGAGGCCATGACCGGCGCGAGACTGGCAATGGCCCCGGCGCGCATGTAGTCGCCGTAGGAGAAGCCGCCCGGGACGACGATCGCATCGACGCCCTTGAGGTCGGCGTCGGCGTGCCACAGGGACACGGCCTCAGCGCCGGCCAAGCGCACCGCACGCGCCGCGTCGACGTCGTCGAGGGTGCCGGGGAAGGTGATGACGCCGATTCGCGCGGCCACCGTTACGCCTCCACCGTGACGCGGGTGACGGTGTAGTCCTCGATGACCGTGTTCGCCAGGACGTCGGCGGCGATCTTCTCGAGAGTCACGTCGTCGACGCCGTCGCCGACCTCCAACTCGAAGCGCTTGCCCTGCCGGACGTCGGCGATGCCGTCGAATCCGAGGCGCGCAAGGGCGCCGACGATGGCCTGCCCCTGCGGATCGAGGATTTCCGTCTTGGGCATCACGTCAACCACCACACGTGCCATTGCTCTACCGCTCCGTTCGCCGGGTCAACCGCTGTACCCGGTGAGTCTATCGAGTGCGGACCGTTACTACAGCGCGGCCTCAATGGCCTCGACGACCTCGGGTGCATCGGGCTCGGTACGCGGGCGGAAGCGGGCGACCACCTCGCCGTCGGAGCCGACGAGGAACTTCTCGAAGTTCCACTGCACGTCGCCGGCCTCGCCCGCGGCGTCGGCGGTCTCGGTGAGCGCGGCATACAGCGGGTGGCGGTCATCGCCGTTGACGTCGGCCTTCTCCAGCAGCGGGAAGGTGACCCCGTAGGTCGTCGAGCAGAACGTTGCGATCTCCTCGGCGGTACCGGGCTCCTGCCCCATGAACTGGTTGCACGGCATCCCGACGACGGTCAGCCCGCGCGACCCGTAGCCCTTCGCCAGCTCTTCGAGCTTCGTGTACTGCGGCGTGAGCCCGCACTTGCTGGCGACGTTGACGACGAGCAGCGGGCCGTCGAAGGAGGCGAGGTCCAGCGGCGAGCCGTCGAGGGCGGTGACGGGGATGCTCTTGATATTGGCCATGTACCTCAGCCTACCCATGACCGGCGTCACAACTATTCGCGTTGGAACAATAGTTGCGTTCACGCTATTGTTCTAGGGTGCAATCAACCGATCGAACCGGCACGGACAGCGCCGACCGCGTCTTCGCGAGCCTATCCACGTTGTTCGAGCGGCTCTCGTGTGCGGCCAAGTCCTCGACGATGGACGTCGTGACGCAGGCAGACCTGACCTTCTCGCAGTTCCGTGCGGTGACGGAGCTGGGCGCACGGGGGGCCGCAATGTCGGTGAACGAGCTCGCCGACGCCGTGCACCTGTCCGTCGCCGCCACCGGCCGGGTCGTCGACCGACTCGTCAGTCTCGGGCTGGCCGACCGCCGCGAGGACCGAGCCGACCGCCGTGTGAAGCGGGTGTCGCTGACCGAGGCGGGCCACCGGTTCGCCGCTGCGGCCGCCGACGCCCGGGCCGACACCCTGCGCGATTTCGCCCGCCGACTGCCCGCCGACCTCGCCGACAATCTGGATGCCGCCCTGCGACCCATCGTCGACGCCGACACCGACTACTTCACGACCTGATCCACCGAATCAATCCCCCGAACCCGCGCCTCCCGGACTAGAAGGGCCCACCACAATGACCACCCCCGAAGCCGCCAAGGCGCCGGACACCAAACTCGACAAGCACGTGCTGCTCGTCGCCGGTGTCGTCGTCCTCGGTTCGATCATGTCGATCCTCGACGTCACCGTCGTGGCCGTCGCCCAGGACACCTTCCAGACCGTCTTCCACACCAACCAGGCCGGTGCCGCGTGGTCGATGACCGCCTACACCCTCGCCCTGGCGACCGTCATCCCGCTGGCGTCGTGGGCAGCCAACCGCTTCGGCACCAAGAAGGTCTATTTGACTTCACTGGTGCTGTTCCTCGCCGGTTCAGCGCTGTGTGCCATGGCCTGGAACATGGAATCGATGGTCGCGTTCCGCGTGATCCAGGGACTCGGCGGCGGCCTGCTGATGCCCGTCGGCATGATGATCCTGACCAAGGCAGCGGGGCCCGAGCGGGTCGGCTCGGTCATGGCCGTGCTCGGCATCCCGATGCTCCTCGGCCCGATCGGCGGCCCGATCCTGGGTGGCCTGCTCATCGAGAAGGTCTCCTGGCACTGGGTGTTCCTGATCAACATCCCGATCGGCATCGTCGCCCTGGTCTACGCATGGTTGGCCCTCAAGAACGACGAGACCGGAGAGCGCCCCACCATCGACTGGCTCGGCCTGGTCATGCTGTCCCCCGGCCTGGCCCTCTTCCTGTGGGGCGTCGCCGGCGCCGGTGAGAAGCAGACCTTCGCCACCCCGCGCGTGCTCGTCCCCGCGCTGATCGGCCTCGCGCTGATCATCGGCTTCATCTATCACGCCCTCACCACCAAGAAGCGGCCGCTGCTGGACCTGAAGCTGTTCCGCAACCGGACGCTGGCGATCGCCGTGACCACGAGCGTCATCTTCGCCATGGCCTTCTTCGGCGCCGGGCTGCTCTACCCGCAGTACTTCATCGGCGTGCGCGGCGAGACCACACTGGCCGCCGGCCTGCTGCTCGCCCCACAGGGCATCGGCGCGATGCTGACCATGCCGATCGGAGGAAAACTCACCGACAAGATCGGACCGGGCAAGATCGTCCTGCCCGGCTTGACCCTGATCCTGGCCGGCATGATCGCCTTCACCCAGTTCGATGCCGACACGTCCATCGTGATCGTCTGCAGTGCGCTGTTCGTCCAGGGCCTCGGAATGGGTTTGACGATGATGCCGATCATGTCCGCCGCATTGGCGACCCTGAGCAACAAGCAGGTTCCCGACGGCACGACGCTGATGAACGTGATCCAGCAGGCCTCCACCTCGATCGGCACCGCGAGCATCTCGGTCGTCCTGTTCACCGCGCTCGCCAACAAGCCCGACGCGATGAAGGCGATCCTCTACAACCGGCTCAAGCCGGCGGCGCCCGAACCTCCGCACGAGTGGTTCCAGCAGGCCGCTGCCGCGTTCACCACTCCGTTCACGGTTGCGGCAATCCTCGTGGCCCTGACCCTCATCCCGGCCTTCTTCCTGCCCCGCAAGAAGATCACCTCCCCACTGGTCGAAGAGGAAATGGATCAGACACCGCACATCGCCCTGCACTGACCCGCTTAGAATCAGGCCGTACCGAAACAGTTGGAGAATCGATGACGACGGCAGCTCAAGAGCCCGCACTCATGCCGCGGGTCGGCCACTACTACAAGGCGGACCACACCTATCAGGTCGGCCGGGAGAAGATCCGTGAGTACGCCCGGGCGGTCCAGGACTACCACCCGGCGCACTGGGATCCCGAGGCCGTTGAGGCACTGGGCTACAAGAGTCTGATCGCACCGATGACGTTCACCGCGATCGGCGCGATGGCCGCCAACCGCCAGTTGCTCGAAGAGGTCGTCGTCGGCTACGACACCTTTGTGCAGACCGAGCAGGTCTTCGAGCAGCACCGCCCGATCACCGTCGGCGACGAGCTCAACACCGACGTCGAGCTGTCCTCGGTCCGGCGTATCGCCGGCAAGGACATGATCACGATCACCAACACCTTCCTCGACGTTGCGACCGGCGAGACCGTGCACACCATGCACACCACCGTCGTCGGCGTCACGGCCGATGAGGTCGATCCCGGGATCACCGAGGCCGTCGCCAAGGTGATGATGCACGACGTCGACGTCATGTCGGTGCAGGAAGCCGCGGCCGAGTACGTGAAAACCGTGCGCACCGAGGGGGAGCGCACGATCTCCGATTTCGGAGCCACCCGAACCCCGGCCAGCCGCAACTTCGACGACCTCTCCGTCGGCGACCAGCTGCCCGTGCACCACACACACCTGTCGCGCGGTGACCTCGTCAACTACGCCGGCGTGGCTGGCGACGCCAACCCGATCCACTGGGACGAGTCCATCGCCAAGCTGGCTGGACTGCCCGACGTGATCGCCCACGGCATGCTCACGATGGGTCTGGGCATCGGGTTCATCTCGGAGTGGACCGGCGATCCGGGCGCAGTCCTCAAGTACTCGGTGCGCCTCTCGGCACCAGCCATCGTCCCGGCTGACGGCCGCGGCGATATCGAGTTCTCCGGACGCATCAAGTCGCTCGATCCGGAGACCCGCAGCGGCGTCGTGATCCTCACCGCCAAGTCGGATGGCAAGAAGATCTTCGGGATGGCCACGCTGCACATCCGCTTCAGCTGACCGTCTTCGCCGCGGCGCCCAGCTCGGCTTGCACGAGGGCCGCGACAGCCGCGCCTGCCGCAGTCATCGGCTCGGTCGAGCGCAGGCTGCGGCACAGCACGAAGGCGCCCTCCATGCTCGTCAGAAACGCTAGCGCGAGGCGCCGACATGCGGTCTCACCAAGCCCGGTCTGGGAGAACCACACGGCCAGCTCGGAGATCCACGTCGTGAACACGGTCGCGGGGCGGCGGGCAATTCATCATCAGCGAGGGCCGGGCCACGCGCGTGGGACGCCTCGTCCTGGCGTCGTGCGAGGCCTTCGACAACTTCCCGCCGAAACCCGCGCGCCCGGGCGTAACACTGTGCCGCCTGCCCGGCGGGACCCGGGCTTTCATGTGGCTGATGAGCACGCAACTGTTCCGGCACGGTGATCGCGGCTACGGTTCGCTGACCAAGCGCCGGATCCCCGACGAGGTCCTCGACGACTGGTTCGGACCCGCGACCCGCAGCGCGGCGATCCGCTATGACCTGCGCAAGTTCACGGCGGGCACTCCGTCGCGCAAGACCCTGCTGGACTGGGCGTCGCGGTTGTCGTCGTTCTCGGGCCCGGTCCTGGTCATCTGGGGTGCCGATGACGCGATGATGCCGGTGGAGCATGCCCACCTCCTCGTCGAGGAGTTCCCTGACGCGCGCCTCGTCCTCGTCGAGGACTCGCGCACGCTCATCAGTGAGGATCAGCCCGAGCGGTTCGCCGCGGAGCTGAGCCGGTTCGTCACCGCGAGGTGAGCCTCCCTGCTCAACCGACTTCGACGAGGAGCACGCCGACGGCGATGACCGCAATCCCGAGCATCATCCGCCGAGTCAGCGGGTCCGCCCAGATCACCCGGGTGAGCAGCGCGACCAGGCACACGCCGATGGCCGTCCAGATGCCGTAGGCGATGCCCACGGGCATGCCCGCCGAGAGCGAGAAGCCCAAGCAGGTGAACGATGCAATGTAGGCGAGCAGCATCGGGGCGATCCACACGCGTTTGCGATAGCCGTCGGAGGCGCGCAGGCACATCGTCGCGCTGGTCTCCAGCGCTATGGCGGCAAACAACCAGACCCAACTCACGACGCCACCCCGCTCGCGTCGTCGATACTCGCCGGGGCGTCGGCCGGAGGGGGTGGCGTGCCGGTCTGGACGAGGACGACGCCGACGATCACCACGCCGATGCCCACCCATGTGAGCGTGCTCAGCGTCTCACCGAAGAGCACCATGCCGAGAATCGCGGTGAGCGCGACGCCGGTGGCGCCCCAGATCCCGTAGGTAGTGGCGACCGGGACCCCGGCGCGCAGCGTCACCCCGATGAAGACGAAGGCGCCGGCATACCCGGCGATCACCAGGACGATCCATGCCTTGTGGTCGACTGCGGCGCGCAGCGCCATCGTCGCGGCCACCTCGGAACCGATCGCGGCGAACAGCCAGAGCCACTTGGCCACCGGTCAGGTCCAGCGTTGCGCCGCGCGCAGATGGTCGCGGAACGGCTCGAAGTCGGCAAGGACCTCGGCGGCGGTGCGTGCACGGTCGACCAGCCCGGCCGATTCGCCGGCGTAGACCGGCGCCAGCGATAGGTCGGCGTCGACCCGCGCCTGTTTAATCTGCGCGGTCAGGTCATCGTCCAGAGACTCCGACAGCACGTCGGGATGTGCGGCCCACCGGTCGGTGAACGCGTTGGCCAGGGCCCGCCCGCCGTAGATCTCCGGCCAGTCGAAGCGTTGGGCGATGTCGAAGACGCGCGTGTACACCGTCTGATCGGTGTCCGCGGCGATGACCGCGTCCTTGAGCTCGGGGCGGAACAGGCTTTCGGCGCAGGCGGCGAACGGTGTACCGACCCACGCCGCGCTCGCGCCGGCGGCCAGTACCGCGGCGAGTCCGCGGGCGGTCGCGACACCGCCACCGGCCAAGACCGGCCGGTCGGTGAGGTCGAGCACCTGCTGGAGCAGCGGCAGCGTCGACACGACCCCACGGCCATGGCCACCGCCCTCAGACCCGCGCACGACGAGACCGTCGACGCCGGCGTCGAGCGCGTCGACGGCTTCGGTGCGCGTCCCCACCTGGGCGACGACGACGGCCCCCGCGTCGTGCGCCGCGTCGAGATAAGGTCGTGGATCACCGAAGCTCAAGCTCACGACGGTGGGCCCTGATTCCAGCGCCACGTCGAGGAGCGCCGGGTTCTGCGGCAGCGACCAGCACATCAAGCCGATGCCGAAGCGCTGCCCCGACTCGGCGGCAGTGCCGCACTCGGCGCGCACCTGGTCGACGGTCGCGACGTTGCCGACGCCGACCATCCCCAACCCGCCACCGGCGGAGACCGCGGCGGCCAGGCGACCGCCCGCGGCGCCGGCCATCGGTGCGACGACGACCGGCACGCGCAGGTCGGCCAGGATCGCGGCGAGATCAGGCATCGTCGCCCTCCCCTGCCACGGCACCGGTGTGTTCGAGGATCCAGGCGATCTCGAAGGCCGCCTCCTCCCAGGCCTTGTACCGTCCGCTCACCCCGCCGTGGCCGGCCTCCATCTCCGTCTTCAACAGGATCGGCGCGTCGCCGGTCGTCAGCTCCTGCAGACGCGCCGCCCACTTGGCCGCCTCGGTGTGCAGCACGCGGGTGTCGTTGAGCGAGTTGAGGGCCAGGATGGCCGGGTAGTCCGCGGCACGGACGTTCTCATACGGCGAGTACGACTTCATGTACTCGTACACCGCAGGGTCGTCGAGGGGGTTGCCCCACTCCTCCCATTCGATGATGGTCAGCGGCAGACCCGGGTCGAGGATCGAGTTGAGCGCGTCGACGAACGGTACGGCGGCGACGATACCGTTGAACAGTTCCGGCGCCTCGTTGACAACCGCGCCCATCAGTAGACCGCCGGCCGACCCGCCTTCGGCGACCAACTGCCGCGGCGTTGTGACGCCGGTGTCGATGAGGTGGCGTGCGACGGCGACGAAGTCGGTGAAAGTGTTGCGCTTGGTCAGCGTCTTGCCGTTCTCGTACCAGTGGCGGCCCATCTCACCGCCGCCGCGGACGTGGGCGACGGCGAACACGACGCCGCGGTCGAGTAACGACAGCCGCGGGACGGAGAACGACGGGTCGATGCTGTGCTCGTAGGAGCCGTAGCCGTAGAGCAGCGTCGGCGACGGTCCATCGCCCTCGCGCTTGCGCCGCACAATGGACACCGGGACGCGGGTCCCGTCGTCAACGGTGACCCATTCGCGCGACTGCTCGTAGTCGTCGGGGTTGTAGCCCCCTAGGACGATCTGCCGCTTGAGCAGGGTGCGGTCTCCGGTGGCGACGTCGAGTTCCAGCAATTCGGTGGGCTCGATGAAGCTGGTGTATCCCAGGCGCAGGCGCGGCGTCTTCCACTCCGAGTTGCCCGCGGCACCCGCCGAGCACAGCGGCTGGTCGAAGCGGACCTCGACGAAATCGTCGGCGGTCGGGATGCCGTCGATGCGGCGCAGATCGGCGATTGCCACCCGCGGCAGCGCCTCCGACCGATAGCTCAAGACGAGGTAGTCCTCGAAGGCCTCGATGTCCTCGATGCGCCGAGCCGGGTCGTGCGCGATGAACGTCGACCGGTCCGACGGGTCGGACACCGGGGCGATGTCGACGGTGTAGTTCTCCTGCATCTGTCCGTCGGGGCCGGGCCCGTTGTGGGTGAACAGGAAGTACCCGCGGCCGCCGATGATCGCGTGGTCGACCTCGTACTCGACACCGGGGACCCGCGGTGCGAGGCTGACCGGTTCGGCCGTCGGGTCCGACGTGGGGATGGCGTACACCTGCGAGGTCGTCTTGGATCCGGCGCCGATGAACAGGTACTCGCGACTCCGGGAGCCACCCATACCCACCCAGAACCCCTCGTCGGGCTCGTGGAACACCTGAACGGGGTCACCCGGCTCGGCCAGATTGCGGCGCCACACGGTGTCGGGACGCCACGCGTCGTCGACGGTTTGGTAGTAGACGTAGCGGGCATCACGCGACCAGATCACCCCGCCCGTGGTGTCGCTGATCGTCTCGGGCCGTTCCTCGCCGGTGTCGAGGTTGCGGAACCGCACGGTGTAGCGCTCGTTGCCGACAACGTCGGTACTGAACGCCAGCCACCTTCCGTCCTCGCTGATCGACAGTCCACCGAGGCTGAAGAAGGAATGCCCCTGTGCCTCGACGTTGCCGTCCAGCACGACCTGCTCGCCCGGCAGCGGCGCGTCCGGGGTGACCTGCGGCGGATCCCAATCATCGGCGGAGCGGATCGGGCAGCGCACCGAGATGCCGTACTGCAGCCCCTCCTTGGTGCGCGAGTAGTACCAGTAGCCGCCGGTGCGCGTGGGCACCGACATGTCGGTCTCCTGGGTCCGCGCCTTGATCTCGCCGTACACGGCATCGCGCAGCGGCTTCAGGTGCGCGGTCTGCGCCTTGACGAAGTCGTTCTGTCCCTCGAGGTATGCGATCACCTCTGGGTCCTTCTTGTCCGCCATCCACGTGTAGTCGTCGACGACCGTGTCACCGTGGTGGACGCGCTGCACCGGGATCTTCTTGGCCACCGGCGGGCGGATCTGGTCGGGGGTCATCTAGTCGGCGCCTTCCGCGTCGGGCCAATCGGCAAAACTCAGCTGGGACAGGCGTTCGTAGGCCTCGATGTAGCGGGTCCGGGTCCGGGCAGCGACCTCATCAGGCAAAGGAGGTGGCGATGTATTCGATTTGCGGTCCCAGCCCGACTCCGGCCCGGTCAGCCAATTGCGCACGATCTGCTTGTCGAACGACGGCTGCACCTGCCCGGGGACATAGGTTGCCGCGTCCCAGTAGCGCGACGAGTCCGGGGTCAACACCTCGTCGGCCAGCACCAGCGACCCATCGGGCGCCTGGCCGAACTCGAACTTGGTGTCGGCGAGGATGATCCCGCGGCTAGCCGCCAAGTCGGCACCCCGACCGTAGACGTCGAGTGTCGCCGCCCGCAGGTCGGCGGCGAGATCGGCGCCCACGAGGCTCACGACCTGCTCATAGGTGATGTTCTCGTCGTGATCGCCCAGCTCGGCCTTCGACGCCGGCGTGAAGATCGGCTCGGGCAGCTTGCTGGCCTCCCCGAGCCCCGCCGGCAACGCGATTCCGCAAACCGCGCCGGTCGCGTTGTAGTCCAACAGCCCCGACCCGGTCAGGTAGCCGCGTGCCACGCACTCCACGGCCACCATCGGCAGGTCGTGGACCACCATCGAGCGCCCGAGCACCGAGCTGGGGATCCTTTCGTCGGTAGGTCCTCCGGCCAGGTGGTTGGGCACCGCGAGGTGCTCGAACCAGAAGAAACTGGTCGCGGTGAGAACACGGCCCTTGTCGGGGATCGGGGTGTCCAGCACGAAGTCGTAGGCGCTGATCCGATCGGAGGTGACCATGAGCAGCGTCTGATCATCGATCCGGTAGATGTCACGGACTTTGCCCGACGCGACGTGCGCGTAGGAATCCAGGTCAGGGCGCATACACCGAGCCTATGGTCTGCCCGGCCCCGGCGGGCGGTCGGGTCGCCGCTACCGAATCGGCCCTACAGAATCGGTGCCGGTGCGTATTGCGCAGCGTCGGGGTAGCGCGCGATCAGCTTCTCCGCCGCGGTGACGACGTCGGCGACCTGCGCCTGCGCCGCACCGGTGAAGGCGGCCTTGTCGGCCAGCGCCGCATCGAGCTGGGCCCGGTCGAGCGGAATCCGATCGTCGGCGGCGAGGCGGTCGAGCAGATCCGGGGCGGCACCCTGCTCGCGCATGGCCAGAGCGACGGCGACCGCGTTCTCCTTGATCGCCTCGTGTGCGGTCTCCCGGCCGACGCCGGCGCGCACCGAGGCCATCAGCACCTTCGTCGTCGCGAGGAAGGGAAGGTAGCGGTCGAGCTCGTTGGCGATCACCGCCGGGTAGGCGCCGAACTCGGCGAGGACGGTCAGGAAGGTCTCCATGAGGCCGTCGATGGCGAAGAACGCGTCCGGCAGCGCGACGCGGCGCACCACCGAGCAGAACACGTCGCCCTCGTTCCACTGCGCACCGGCCAGCTCGGCCACCATCGAGCCGTATCCGCGCAGCACCACGGCCAGGCCGTTGACCCGCTCACAGCTGCGGGTATTCATCTTGTGCGGCATCGCCGACGAGCCCACCTGGCCGGGTTGGAATCCCTCGGTCACGAGTTCGTGGCCGGCCATCAAACGGATCGTCATCGCCAACGACGACGGTGCGGCAGCGAGTTGGACGAGTGCCGACACGACGTCGTGGTCGAGCGAGCGCGGATAGATCTGCCCCACCGACGTCAGCGCCGACGAGAAGCCGAGATGACCTGCGACGAGGTCCTCCAGTTGCGCGAGCTTGGCGGCATCCCCGTCGAGCAGGTCGAGCATGTCCTGGCTGGTCCCCATCGGCCCCTTGATGCCGCGCAGCGGATAGCGGGCGATGAGTTCTTCCAGGCGCGTCAGCGCGATCATCAACTCGTCGGCGGCGCTGGCGAAACGCTTGCCCAGCGTCGTCGCCTGAGCCGCGACGTTGTGGCTGCGCCCGGCCATCACCAGCGTCGAGTATTCGGCCGCGCGTGCCACGATGCGGGCAAGCATCGCAACGCCATGAGCGTGCACATGCTGCAGCGATGCGAAGATCTGCCACTGCTCGACGTTCTCGGTGAGGTCACGGCTGGTCATCCCCTTGTGGATGTGCTCGTGCCCGGCCAGCGCGTTGAACTCCTCGATGCGGGCCTTCACATCGTGGCGGGTCACCTTCTCGCGGGCGGCGATCGAGTCGAGGTCGACGTCGTCGACGACCGTCTCGTAGTCGCAGATCACTCCGTCGGGAATGTCGATGCCGAGTTCTTTCTGCGCCCGCAGCACCGCGATCCACAACCGGCGCTCAGCCGCGATCTTGGCGCGCGGCGACCAGATGTCGGCGAGCTCCGTCGACGCATAGCGCGAGGCGAGGACATTGGCGATTTCGGGTTTGGCCACGTCGGCCAGTTTAGTTGCAGCTGGTGGCGACCGGCTCCAGGGCCGGGGCGAGGATGTCGACGACCTCGACGATGGCGTCGGCGACGCACCCGGCCGGATCCGCGGGAGCCTGGTCGCCGAGGGAGATCCACTCCAGCAACGCGCCGTCCTCGAAGGCCACCAACTTGTGGACCTGCTCGGGACTGTGGTGTCGTTTCGACTTCGCCAGCACCTGCGCCACCACGCTGGACACCTGGTCATGTCGCTGAGTGACTATCTCGGCGAACTCCGGATGACGCACGGCCAGGACGAACAACTCGCACCGAGTCACCAGCCGCGTCATGGGCCAGTCCCCGACGAGGACCCCGGCGATGGCATCAGCAGTCTCGCGCGCGCTGCGCGCGCACTCGGGCAGTGCACGGCAACGCTGCTCCATCGCCGTCGCGTCGACCTCGCAGGTGTACTGGACCGCCGCTCGCAAGAGGTCGGTGAGCGAGTTGAAGTAGTACGTCGTGGAGGCGAGTGGAAGCCCCGCCTCTTGGGCTACCGCCCGGTGCCTGACCGCTTCATGGCCGTATTCGGTCAGGATCGCACCGGCTGCCTCGGCGAGCAACTGGCGGCGTGCCAGCCCTTTGGGCGTCGCGGGAGCCATGCGAGTCATCGTGCCAAAGCGACACCGTGTGCCGTGGCGCTTTGCTCCGGTTGTTACAGCGCGAAGCAGAAGCCGCCCGCGCCGTACCCGCGGTGCACCCGAGCGATCGTGTAGTTGGACCGCTTACCGCCCTGCACTGCGTAAAGCTGCCGGATTCCCTCGCGCTGCGGCACCCAGGTGACCGAGGCCGTCGCTCCGTTGGCGTAGGCGGAACCGATGTAGATCGGCGGGTTGCTCCCGGGCTTCTTGTCCCAGAACGTGACTTTGCCCGAGGCGTTCACCGGAACGCTCATGGAGTAGCTGCAGCCGGTGCCGTACGCGTTCGACGAGAACCCCCACCCGGCGTCGACCCGCCCACTGGGCACCGCATTCGCTGTCGCCGCTCCCGCGGCCGTCATGGCGAGGCAGGCCACGGCAGCTGCCGTGACGGCCGACTTCGTAGGCGTTGATACAAATCCCACGGGATTCCCCTCCTGAATCGTGTGCGCCTCAGGCTAGCCCAGTGCGGCCCCGTACGAGTCCGGTTGTCTCCAGTGCCCGTTGGCGCGCTAGACCTTCGGCGTCGCCCGAGCGATGAGCGCGGCGGTGTCCACGCCGCCACCCAGCGTGCCGTACACCGAGCCCCACGACCCATCGAGACGGCTGTTGACGTAGGCATCGGCGACGGCTGGGTGGCCGTGACGGATCAACAGTGACGCCGACAGCAACGACGCGAGCCGGCCGACGATATCGCGCGCCCGGTACTCGAGGGTCGACATGTCGGCGAACGAGCCCTTCACCGCCGCGAGCGCATCGTCGTAGGCACGGTCCGCACCGGTCGCGGCATCGAGCTCGTCGAAGAGGACCTCGAGGGTCTGTGGCTCGCGGCCGATCGCGCGCAGCGTATCGAGCGCGGCGACGTTGCCCGAGCCCTCCCAGATCGACATCAGCGGCGACTCGCGGAACAGCCGCGGCATCCGCGAGTCCTCCACGTACCCGTTGCCGCCGAGGCATTCCAGCGCCTCTGCGGCGTGCATGGGCGCACGTTTGCAGATGAAGTACTTGCTGATCGCCAGGCTGATGCGGCGCAGTTGTGCCGCCCGCTCGTCGCGCATGGCACGGTCGGTGAGGTCGGCGAGCCACAGCGCGGTCAGAGTCGACGCCTCCGCGTCGACGTGGAGATCGGCGAGCACGTTGCGCATCAGCGGCTGATCGACGAGCTTGGCACCGAAGGCGCTGCGGTAGTTGGCGTGGTGCGCGGCGGCCGTAGTGCCGTTGCGCATGACCGCGGCCGAGGCGGTCGCGCAATCGAGACGGGTCATGTTGACCATCTCGATGATCGTGCGCACGCCACGTCCGGGCTCGCCGACGAGCCAGCCGACGGCCTCGTGGTACTCGACCTCGCTGCTGGCGTTGGAGTGGTTGCCGAGCTTGTTCTTCAGGCGCTGCAGGGCGATGTTGTTGCGCGAGCCGTCAGGCAGGATCCGCGGCACGAAGAAGCACGAAAGCCCCTCGGGCAGTTGCGCCAAAACCAGTAGCAGGTCCGAATTCGGCGCCGAGGTGAACCACTTGTGCCCGGTGATCAGGAAACTGCCGTCTGCCTGGGCCACCGCGGTGGTCGTGTTGGCCCGGACGTCGGAGCCGCCCTGCTTCTCGGTCATCGACATGCCGGCGATGAGCCCGCGCTTGGCCGTGGGGACCGTGAGCTCAGGCTGGTAGTGCAGGGAGGTGAGACCGGGCTCGTAGGCCCGCGCCAACTCCGGGTTGTGCCGCAGCGCCGGGACGACCGCGTAGGTCATCGAGATGGGACAGCCGTGACCGGAATCGACGGCCGTCCAGACACTGAACTTGGCCGAGCGCACCAGGTGCGCGTGCGGGTCAGCGCTCGCCCACGGGTGACCGGCGAGGCCGTGACCGACCGCGGTGTCCATCAGGCGGTGATAGGACGGGTCGTAGCGGACGACATCGATGCGATTGCCGAAGCGGTCGTGGGTCTCAAGCACCGGCGGGTGCTCCTCGGCCAGATCGCCGACGGTGATCCACTCCGCCGATCCCGCCATCTGTCCGAGTTCGTGCAGCTCGGGCAGCGACTCGGCGGCCCCGACACGGTCGAGGTACTCGGTGATCACCGGATAATTGGCGACGTCGAATCCCTCCAGCGGGGGCACCTGGTTGACGACGGCGTGGTTGGTCTTCACACCCCGTATTCTATCGAGCCCGGCGCGTACTCATCACGCTGTCAGCTAGCGCACGTATCGTGTGGACTCGATATGACCACGCACACCCCGATCCCCGCGCCGGACGCGACCGATGACACCGGTCCCCGGCTCGTGTCGCGCCGCAACGCGTTGCTGGCCGGTATCGGCGTTGCCGCCGTAGCCGGGATCAGCGCCTGCTCGTCGTCGGAGGCGACCAAGCCGGCGGCAGCCGAAGCCGACCTCGACAAGACCGAAGCCGATGACGTCCTGCCGTCGGAGACACAGGATTCGCGCCCGGTTCCAGGCCCGCCCCTCATCACCGGCAGCTTCGTGTCCACGAAGATGCTTGGCCGGACCACCCGGTGGGCCGTCGCCCGCCCCAACGGCGTCACCGGCAAACTTCCCGTCGTCGTGGTGCTGCACGCCCTCAACACCAACGAACGCACAATCTTCAGCCGCAAGCTGCAGATGCAGAACGTCCTGCAGAAGTACGTCGACGACGGGAACCCGCCGTTCGCCCTCGCCGCCGTCGACGGTGCCGTCAACTACTGGCACCGCCGCCTCGACGGCGCAGACTCCGGCGCGATGGTCCTCGACGAGTTCCTCCCGATGCTGGCGAGCAACACCGAGTTGAACCTGTCCACCGAGCGCATCGGCTTCTACGGCTGGTCGATGGGCGGCTACGGCGCCCTGCGTCTGGGTGCCCTCGTCGGCGCCCCCCGCGTGGCCGCCGTGTCGGTGAGCTCGCCCGCGCTGTGGGCCGATCCGCATGCCTACCCACCGCGCGCATTCGACTCGTTCGAGGACTACCAGGCGAATTCGCTGTTCGGGCATCAGAACGCCTTCGCGAAGATCCCCCTGATGATCACCATCGGCACCAGCGACCAGTTCTTCACCTATACGCGGCAGTGGGCCGCCGACCTGCACCCGCCCGCCGCATTCGGCGCCGGGGCCGGTGGTCACGGCAACCGGTATTGGCGCAGCGTGCTGCCCGACCACGTCATGTTCTTGGGTCGCAACCTCGCCCGCTGAGCAGTTCTCGCGGCTTTCCCTACAGAGAGATGCGGCCCTCCAACGCGGCGAGGCCGATGTCGTCGCGGAAGTGCCCGCCGGCCAGCTTGATTTCGGCGAGGCGCCCGTACGCTTCTTCACGCGCGGCCTGCAGGTCTGACCCGGTGCCGACGACGGCGAGCACGCGACCGCCGGCCGAGACGATGTTCCCGTCGGCGTCGCGGGCGGTGCCGGCATGGCGGATCCCCGGCCCCTCGGCTCCCGCGATGACGTCGCCGGTGCGTGGCCTTCCCGGGTAGTTCTCGGCCGCGAGCACCACGGTGACCGCGGCTCCCGGCGACCACTCCAGCGGCGGCAACTGCGCCAGCGTGCCGGTGGCGGCCGCATTGAGCGCCTGCCCCAGTGGTGAGCGCAGCAGGGCCAGGACCGCTTGGGTCTCGGGATCGCCGAACCGGGCGTTGAACTCGACGACGGCGGGCCCGTCGGCGCCAATGGCCAGGCCTGCGTACAGCAGCCCGTTGAACGGGGTACCGCGCGCAACCATCTCGACTGCAACGGGCTTAACGATCTCCTCGACGATCTGATCGACCGTCTCGGCGGGCAACCACGGCAGCGGCGTGTACGCGCCCATCCCACCGGTATTGGGACCGGTGTCGCCGTTGCCGACGCGCTTGTGGTCCTGCGCCGGGATCAGCGGGACGACAGTCTCCCCGTCGACGAGGCAGAAGAGCGAGACCTCCGGACCGTCGAGGAAGGACTCCAGCAGCACCGGGTGGCCTGCCTCCAGGCACTCGGCGGCATGGTCGCGCGCGGCCGCCCGGTCGGTGGTGACCACGACGCCCTTACCCGCGGCCAGCCCGTCGTCCTTAACGACCCACGTCGGCCCGAAGCGGTCCAGCGCGGCGTCGAGGTTGGCGGGGTTGTCGACGACCTCGGCGTGGGCGGTGCGCACCCCGGCAGCGGCCATGACGTCTTTCGCGAACGCCTTCGAGCCCTCGATCTGCGCGGCGGCCGCACTCGGCCCGAACGTGGCGATCCCTGCGGCCCGCAGTGCATCGGCGACACCGAGCACGAGTGGCACCTCGGGACCGATCACCACCAGGTCGACGTCGAGCTTGCGCGCCAACGCGACGACGGCCTCGCCGGAGGACGCGTCGACGGGGTGGTTGGTCGCGATCGCCTCGGTGCCGGCATTGCCGGGCGCGACGAACAGTTCGGTGACCGATGGGTCGGCGGCGAGGCCGAGGAGTAGGGCGTGTTCACGGCCGCCCGAGCCGATGACGAGTACGCGCACGCGGCAAGCCTAATCGCCGACCGTCTCCACCACGACCACCGGCAGCACCGGGATCAGGCAGACGATGACGACGCACACCATCAGGGGGGCGCCGAACGCAGCCAGGACGAGCGCGGCGACGAGGGGCAGCACCCCCGCCGCCAGCGCAGCGGTCACCGCGATCGGTTCGGTCTCGGCGCCCTCCTCGGTCCCACCGCGGGTCAGGTAGCCGTTCATGAGGATGACTCCCAGGCTGAACACCGCTACCGGCACCGCCAGGCAGGCCACGACGGCGAAGTCGGAGATGTGCGCCTCGTGCTCGGTCCACAGGGCGACGACGTGCAGCCCGGCGCCCACCGCCGCGCACGCCATCAGCAAGGGGATGCTGCCGTAGCCGAACGCGAAGGCCCTTTCCGGGCGTTCGCGCAGGGTTTCCCCGCCGGGCATCGCGAAGTACAGCCACCACATTGCGAAGGTCACGCCCATCGCCGCCAGGCCCAGGACCGCAGTCTGCGCGCCCCATCCGGTCCGCTCGATGAGCGCCTGGAGCAGCGCGACGGTTCCGACGACACCCTCGCCGAGGGTGACGACGGTGAGCGTCGCGTAACGCTCGGCGATGTGGGACGGATTCCACGGCGTTGCCGCGACGCGTGATTCCGCGTACCACGGCGCGAAGAACTCGATGCCGACCAGGACCCCTGCCGCAAGCAGCGTGTCACGGAGATTCAGGGGTGACACCGCGACGATCACCCAGCCGACCTGGGCGATCAGCGTGGCGCCGGCGTAGGTGAGACAGGTACGCCGATGCTCCGCCGACCCAGCTGCTGCGCGGAGCCATTGGGCGACCATCCCGACGCGCATCACGATGTAGCCGATCACCGGGACCGTCATCGCCGGGTGGTGGCCTGCGTCGATGGATGCGAACAACTCGGGGATCCCGATCGCGATGATCGCGACG
>WBZU01000148.1_pt1 | contig 69197 bp, 61 predicted proteins | sample 5204311 | NCBI WGS metagenome assembly WBZU01 (sample SAMN12344359, study PRJNA552823) | activated sludge metagenome | biome: Activated sludge suspended growth; feature: Nitrification reactor; material: Wastewater; isolation source: activated sludge from nitrification reactor of wastewater...
CAGCTACAGTTTCGTGCCGGCGGCCAACTACACCGGGGCGATCCCGCTCGTCACCTACACCGTGTCGGACGGCAACGGCGGCAGCGACACCAGCACGCTGCAACTGACCATGGTGGCGGTCAACGACGTACCGACGGCAGTACCTGTTTCCCAAGTCGGAACCGAGGACAGTAGTCTGACGATTGGATGGAGCGCGTTTGGTGCCGCAGATGTGGAAACGGCGGCATCCGGCCTGAGTATTCGAATCACGACACTGCCTTCGGACGGCATATTGCGTTTGAACGGCGTGGCTGTAGCAACAGGACAGGTGATTTCAAACGCGGATATAGTGGCCGGACGGTTGGTGTTTTCGCCGGATGCGAATGAATCGGGGTATGACGGATTCCCGACGTCGGGAACCGGAAATCTTCGTCAGGACTACGCCTCGTTCGATTATCAGGTGTTCGATGGCAGCAGCAACAGTTCGACCGCAACGCTTCGAATCGATGTTACCCCAGTGCCTGATGCACCGAACTTGGTCGTGACGAATACCACTGCCTCCAGCGTTTTTGCGAATAGCTGGGAAACTGCCGCGAACGGTGACACGACTTCGCAGGGTGTGCCAGGTCCGACATTGGAGGGCTGGACGCTTGTCACATCGCCTGATTCGCAGGCCGGCGGCGTAAACGCGTTCGAAGTTTGGGCAGAGGGTGACTATCAGCAACGGCAGGATGGTGGCTTCGATCCAGTTTTGGCCGATACCGGCAATGGAACGCAGTTCCTTGAGCTGAACAACGGGACCAGTACGACTCTTCCGCAGACCTTGGGGATTTCGCGCTCGGTGGCTACGGTTGCTGGGATGGTTTATGAATTCTCCTTCGACTATGCGGGTCGCCAAGGATTCGGCGTCGATTTCACTCGGATTGGTGTCTACGTTGATGGCGTTTTGGTTACGCAGTATTCGGCAACGAGTCCGCAGGATTACATCGATTGGCGGAATCTGAAGTTGAGTTTCCTCGGAGACGGAGGAACGCACACGTTGATGATTCGGACGGATGCGACCCAGTTCGTCGGAGCGGGTCGTGGTGCGTTCATCGACGATTTGTCCATGACAGGATATCAGGGTGTGATCGCGGGGAACATCGGTGGCGGACAGACGGGCGTGTCGCTTGCGTCCTATGTTTCGGCTTCCCTGGTCGATGCGGACACATCGGAGTCGCTCACACTGACCTTCTCCGGCGTGCCGGCGGGCGCCTCTATCGTGACCGCAAGTAATCCCACGGGCATTCTCGCGTCCGGTGGCTCAATCACGATCTCGGGGAGTGATTTGGCATCGGCGCAGTTGCGCTTCGGGAGTGCGTTTATCGGTGATCTTGCGATCGGTGTGACAGCAACATCGACCGAGCCCAATGCGTCGAACGCCACCTCAACGGCGACGCTTAACTTGAAGGTTTTGGCTTCAGGGCTGAAGGTTGATGATCCGGGGTTGAGCATCACCGGGTCCGGCACGATCACCGGCGGTGCTGACAACGACCGGCTTGAGGGGGGCGCGGCAGCCGATACCATTTCGGGAGGTGGCAGCGACGACGTGATCATAGGGGGCGCAGGCGGTGACACATTGTCCGGCGGTGCTGGGATCGATGTGTTCCGCTGGGTTCTCGGTCATCAAGGGCCGGGAACCGGCGCTGCGGCGCCGAATGACCGAATCACCGATTTCAGCACTAATTCGTCTGCGACTGGCGGTGACATTCTCGATCTGCGCGATCTGCTGCAGGGCGAGAACCACAATACCGGTATCGGTAATTTGCTGCGATATATCGATGTAACGGTTTCCGGTTCAGACACTGTTTTGAGGGTCAGTTCGGCTGGCGGATACAACTCGGCAGGCGACTATGCTGCAGCTCAGCACAATCAGACCATCACGCTGCAGGGCGTCAATCTCTTTACCGCATTCGGTGCGGCAAACGAGACGGCCGTCATTCAGGAACTCCTTAACAGGCAGAAGCTGATCGTGGATTGATCGGCGTTGGCGCCGATCAGTGGAGGGATCAGGGGCCGTCCACGCGCGCGGCCCCTGTTGCGGCAGGGGCGTCCCGGTTAGCCGGAGACCCTTCGGCTTAACAGAGGTCCTGTAGCGCCATCGAAACCGATCGACCGAAGCGCATTCAATTCATCGTCACTCTCGACGCCCTCGGCAATGATCTTGACACCCATGCCGTGTCCGACTGAGACGAGGCCTTCGAGGAATGCACGGTTGTGTTCCGAGTTGCCGATTCCCCGGATGAAGCTTGCATCGACCTTGATGTAATCAAGTCCCAACTCTTGCATCCGCGCGATCTCGCCGAATCGCCGCCCGACGTGTTCGACACCGAGCCTGCAGGCAGTACCTGACATTGCGTCTCTCAAGGTACGAACTGCAGAAAAATGGCGCAAGAGGCCGTTCTCGGGGATCTCGATCCAGAATCTGCTTCCCGCTGGGATCGCCTGAAGCCGCGGTACAAGGCTGGCACGGAACGCTTCATTCTCGACTGAATCTGCGGAAATATTGATGGCGAATGTCGCGTCCGCGCCCATTTCGCGTGCCTTGACGATGGCGAGGTCGAATGCGGCCAGATCGAGTTCCCCGGTCAAACGAACTCGCGTCGCCATCGGGAGTATCTGCCCGGCAGACAACCAATCGCTCTTATCGTCAAGCTGCATTCGTAGCATAAGTTCGTCATGGAGAAAACCTCCATCGACTGTGCAGACGGGATAAGAAGCTAGTCTTAGTCGGCTTTCGGCGATTGCTCCATGGATCTGGCTTATCCAGTCGGCCGCGCTTGTCGGTTGAAAAGCACTTACCTCGTCACTCGCGACCTGCCAATTGTTCGTACCTACAGTCTCGGCGCTTGCGAGCGCGCGATCAGCGCGGGCCAATACTGCACCAGCTGACATTCCCCGCGTGAAATGACAGGCGCCAATCTGTGCCAAGGCATCGACGTCCTTGAGAGTTATGCCGATATTGCGAATTGAGGACAGCAATTGATCGGCAGATGCTCCGCCATCCGAAACGCCGGGTAGCAACAGCGCGAAATCGGCGCCATTCAGGCGCGCGGCAAAAGACTCATGGTGAGGTCTGGCGACGATGTCTATGCAGCGGCCGATTCCAACCAGAATCTCGTCGGCAGCTTTCCGGCCGAAACGAGCGTTGAGCTCCGCAAGCTGCGGTACTCGGAGAAGCAACAATGTGCCGCCACTTGCGGCTTCCTCGCTCGCAAGTGTTGCTTGTAGCCGATTCTCGAAATAGGCTCGATTTGCCAAGCCGGTCAATTCATCGTGGTTGGCGCGACGACGAAGTTCCTCGATTCGGGAGGCTTGATCGTCGAACGTGGACTTCAGGCGCACCACCATTGCATTCATTGCGCCGGCAAGGCTGTCAAGTTCAACGATGCCCGGCTCGGGAATGGTCACGAACCGACGCTCGCCAATCGCTTCGGCCTGTTTGACGACAGCAGCCACCGGGCGTTTCAACCTGCGGAAAATCACCGATGCGAGCACTCCGGTGAGCGATCCTGCGAGGACGAACCAGACGAGGAGGCGAAGGGAGCTGCGCCAGAGTTCCCGGTACGCGAAACTTGCGTGGCTCGCAACCGAGACGACACCTATCTGCTCCCATCCACTGGAAATTTTCGCGCTCCCCGGCGCCGAACCGATGGGAAACAGTTCGACGAACCACGATGGAACGTCACTCGCGACCGGCTCGCTTTTCCGCTCAACCAACAAATTGCCAAACGGATCATGAAAACGGATGCTCGCGTAATGACCCGTGTCGAACTGAGCCGAGATCAGAAGCTCGCGAGTAACGTGATCCTTGCCAGGATGCTGGGAGATCGAGAGGGCGAGCGCTTCGGCGTTATCGGCGTTCTTGATGGCGAGTTGCTCCTCGAGGTAGCCACGAGCCGACAGGATGCCGAGGACGAAGCTACCGCTAAATGCCAACAGTGTGGTCAGGATGACCGCAAGCCAGATTTGTCTGAAAAGCGACATGAGTGAGACCTCTCTTTGCGATGATCATATCCCGGCCCGGACATCAGTCGAAGCCCTCGGCGCGTGCGCGTGCGAGCAGATCGCGCCAGCGAGACAGTCGGCTGCTGTCTGCGTTCGGATCCTTGTTCCCGGTGCCCGCCCAGATCCCGTCACTGTTGAAGCTGAAAACGGGCGTCAGATCCGCCCGCCTGGACGCAGGGCGAATCTCGGATATCAGGTTGTCCAGCACCAGCGGCTCGCTGTCGGGGTTTGTGTAGTACGCCAGAACCATATGGGCTTGGTTCATTCCGCTCGATGGGCCACCGATACGCGCCTTGACGTATACAAGTCGCAAGCGCTCGACCGGTATGCCAACCGCCTTTAGCGTGAAATACTTGGCGATGCTAAAATCTTCGCAGTCACCCGCCCCCATGGTCATGGTTTCCAGGGGCGTCGCCCAGTAGTCAGGCACTGCCCAGAGCCTCTGGTCTTCTTCAAATTGGGTGTTGCGATTGACAAAGTCGTTGACCTGCCTGAGTTTTTCGATATCGGGCAGTTCCCTGGCTGATGCGAGCAGGTTTGCCCATGCCTTGATCGTGTCTGCTGCGCGAGGCGTGCTGGCCCGGGTCACGGCACGGGCGAGGGCGGTGGCGTCGAAGGCGTTGCATATCACCGCGACAAAGGTCAGTGCGGCGAGGGCGAGTAGGGCAAGGATCGAATTGAGCCTCATGTCGCTTGAAAGGCACCTAGAGGATCCATTTTTTGCCGGCAGGTCGTCGCAGCGCTTGGGAGTACATCGGCGGATTGTTACTTTCTGGTGCGTCGAGACGAGCTGTGATCGCGAAGCTGGGTTTTGAATGGCGGGCGGCGGGTAGAATCCATGCACGTTGCAGTTTGCACATCCACCGTGTGGTGGTTGCGCCGGAATCCGCGCTGGACCGTCGAACTTTACGCGTTACGGCATCGCGATTAACTGTATCTTCGGGAACAAGATTAAGAACTTGAGGACACCATGACGCTGCCCACACGAATTGCAATCTCGATTGCCCTGGTTTTCCCGTCGGCCGGTATCGCGCAACAGTCTCCGGTGCCGTCGGCTTTGACAGAAGCTGCACAGAAGGCGGTGTCGAGCAACCCCGAGGTGCTGGCCAGATTGCACGCGTTCAATGCTGCACGTGAGGAGATCGACGTGGCGAGAGGCGGCTTTTTCCCTCGCGTGGACGTCACGGCGGGCGTCGGACGGGAGCGGCTGCGCGAGCCTGGGTTGGATTCGCAGAGTTTCACCCGGCGAGGCGCAACGATCAGCCTGAACCAAATGCTTTGGGATGGAATGGGGACGCGCAATGAAGTGCGCCGGCTCGGGCACGCAAAATTGACGCGCTATTTCGAATTGCTCGACGCATCGGAGAGCGCCGCACTCGAGACGGCGCGCGCTTACTACGACGTCATCCGCTATCGAAAACTGGTGAGCCTCGCCGAGGAAAATTACGTACAGCACCGATCGGTGTATGAGCAGATCCAGCGCAAGGTTCAGGCAGGAGCGGGACGACGTGTCGATTTCGAGCAGGCGTCTGGCCGCCTCGCACTAGCGGAATCGAACCTGCTGACCGAAACCGCCAACCTTCACGACGTTACTGCCCGTTACCAGCGACTAGTCGGCGAACCGCCGGCGGCTTCGCTCCCAGCGGCCGGACTCATGAAGGACGTGCCTGGCCAGGCGGTCGAGGCACAGCGGCTCGGGCAGTCTGGAAATCCGGCCATCGCTGCCGCCATCGAGAATATTCGCGCAGCCCAGGCAGACGCAGATGGCCGCAAGTCCCCCTTTCAGCCGAGGGTCGATTTTCGTCTGCGACAGGATTGGGACAAGAACCGGGACGGAATTTCCGGGACGCGCAATGACGGTGTCGCTGAAGTAGTTCTCAACTACAACCTCTTCAACGGTGGATCGGACGCTGCCCGAGTGCGGCAGTTCGGCGAGCGGTTGAACAACGCCAAGGATTTGCGCGACAAGGCATGCAGGGATACCCGCCAAACCATCGCAATCGCCTATAACGATACGCGCAAGCTGAGCGAGCAACTGGCCTATCTTGATCAGCACCAGACGTCGATCGAGAAGGCTCGCGACGCCTATCGGAAGCAGTTTGACATCGGGCAACGGACGCTGCTGGATCTGCTAGACACCGAAAACGAGCTATTCCAGGCGCGGCGTGCCTATGTCAATGCCGAGAACGATCTCGGCATCGCTTATGTCCGCACCAAAGCCGGGTTGGGAGGGCTGCTTGCTGCCTTGAATCTGTCGCGGAACGACACCGGCGACCAGCCGGAACTGCAAGGCTGGGAGGCAGGTTCCGATGCGCCTGAGCGGTGCCCGCCGGAACCGCCGGCTCCCGTCGTCACCAACAAGGCGGCGCTGGATGCACGGGCCGCGAGCCTCATACCCGCTGCGACTCAAGTGCCGGCGGCAGGGGCGGCAACGGTCGCTGCGACCAGTGCACCCGAGGGAAATGACGTTGAGAGGGCATTGCGTGACTGGGCTGCTGCCTGGTCCGCGAAGGACTTTGCGGCGTATAGCGGCTATTACGCGCCCACTTTCAAATCCGGGAAGTCCACCAAGGATCAATGGTTGGCGCAGCGCCAGGCAAGAGTAATGAAGCCGGGCAATATTTCGGTGCAGGTGGAAGACCTCAAGATCACGCAGGCTCGTCCGGATCATGCGGTCGCGACCTTCCGGCAGGTTTATCGGTCGTCGACCTTCAATGACACGTCAAACAAGTCTCTGGAATGGATTCGTGCCGACGGAAAGTGGCTGATCGAGCGAGAATCCAACCGGTGATCGGCGCATTTTGACGATATCTGCCGCCTTGGCGCGTTTCGCGTCGAGGCAGCAGTCTACCTAGGGCTTCAGGCGAGATCAGCGAGCCGGGACCTCGCCGCGTATCGCATCTGCCCAGCAGTTAGGTGTTTCGTAAAGCCGGACCCGTTCGAGTTGCAGCTGATTGCCGTATCGGTCGCGGTACAGCGGATCCAGGGTGCGAAATGCCTGGATGGCCAAGTTCTCTGCCGTAGGAACGAAATCCAGTACCACTGTCTTGTGTTCCGGCAGGGACGAGAGGAATGCAACGACAGGCGCATCTTCGCGCCAGACCAGAAATGCGTGATCCCAGACGTCGACAATCGACAGGCGCGCAATGTTCTTCACTTCCGAGAAGTCCATCACCATGCCATTCATCGGCGAGCCTGTGGCGGAAATGACATCGCCTGCGAGCGTTACCTCGATCCCGTAGCGGTGCCCGTGCAAATGGCGACATTGGCTTAGGTGGTCGGGAATGCGGTGTCCGGCATCGAACTCTAGCCGTCGAGTGATACGCATGTCTCGCATAACTGGACGAGAGGGGAAGCGAATTATAGCATTGCGCCATAGCTCGATTTCCGGGCGCGCTGGAAGGTGCGTGGTGAAAGGGATATCAGGACAGGACCATAGCCGGGATGGCGCCGGGATGAAGTATGTCTATGCGGTCGAATCGAGACGCGCGGGTGGCGTTTCCATTGGCGTCAACCTCAATCCCAACAACGCATGCAACTGGCGTTGCATTTATTGTCAGGTGTCGGGATTGACGCGTGGGGCGCCGCCGGACCCTGATCTCGAGCAACTGGAGCGGGAGCTTCGGTCGATGATCGCGATTGCCGCGAGCGATGCTGGCGGCATTGGGCCCCGTCATATCGAGGACGTGGCGTTTTCAGGTAACGGCGAGTCGTCCTTGTCGCCGCGCTTTGGCGATGCCGTGCAATGTGTGCGTCGCGTGCTGCGCGAGATGGACCCGTGCGGGGCAATCCGGCTGCGCCTGATAACCAATGGAAGCCAAATCCTGCATCCGCAGGTGCAAATCGGCTTGCATTCGATTGAAGAACACGCTGGAGAAGTTTGGTTCAAGGTCGACGGAGGGTCGCGGGAAGCGATCGCAAGGATCAACGATGTCAACCTGGATCCTCAGGGTGTGGCGCACCGGCTGGGGCGATGTGCCGAGCTGGTTTCGACTTGGGTGCAGACTTGCGTTTTTTCGCTCGACGGGCAAGGGCCGGACGAGACCTGGCTGAACGACTATCTGTCGCTACTGCGTGATGCGGGCACCGATCGGCTGAAAGGCGTACTGCTATATGGCATCGCACGCCCGTCGATGCAGCCAGAGGCAACTCGACTGGCTCGACTCTCGACCGAGGAGATCGAGTCGATAGCCGCGTCGATTCGAGAAACGGGGCTGACCGTAAAAGTCAGCCCCTGATGCCAAGTGAGGGCAGACGAGTTTGGCTCAGCGCCGTGGTTCAAGTTGCAGACGCCGGATCGTGAGCTCCTGATGCCAAGTGAGGGCAGACGAGTTTGGCTCAGCCCTTCTTGCCCTGCGACTTCGCCGCCTTCTTCAGATCCTTCAACAGCGAGGGATCCTTGGAGCGCAGATATTCGATGACTTCGAAGTCGTCCTTGCGCAGACGGCTGATATCGATCTGCTCGACATGTACGAGGCGCAGAAGTGCCTGCACGGGCCGCGGAATGTTCCTTCCGCTCTCGTAACGCGAACCACCGCTTTGCGTCACGCCAATCTTGGACCAGAACTGCGATTGGTTCAAACCAAGTTTCCGACGGACCTCACGAACGTCGATCTTTTCCAAAGTTTTCATTTTGCGCACACCCTATGTCTGATTTGACTGAGGCGAGCCTTCCCCCGAAGCGCCGCCAACGATCCATCCCGTATCTATATCTAAAGATATAGCAAATCAAGTATAGGGCATTATTCCCTATGAATACAAGCAAACACCGGTTGGGGTATTCCCCAGTTCCGGTTCAATGCATGTTTCCTGTGATTCCTGAACGAATCCCCGGTCGGCCAGACGCAGGCGTCGGCGGCCGAATTCCTGTAGACTTTCATCGTTTTCAGCGAAATAGACGACAGACATGGCATTGATAGTCCAGAAATACGGCGGTACTTCGGTTGGTACGACCGACCGGATCAAGAACGTTGCGGTTCGCGTGGCCAGGTGGCGTGCGCAAGGTCACCAGGTTGTCGTGGTCGTGTCTGCAATGAGTGGTGAAACCAATCGGCTCATCGGCCTGGCGAAGGAAATTCAGCCCAACCCTGATCCCAGAGAGCTCGATGTGGTTGCATCCACAGGAGAGCAGGTAACGATTGGATTGCTGGCGATGGCGCTCAAGGCGATCGGCGTCGATGCTGTCAGCTACACCGGCGGACAAGTTACGGTGCTCACCGACAGTGCGTTTACCAAGGCCCGGATCGAGAGCATCGACGACAAGAACATTCGTCGTGATCTGACGAACGGGAAAGTCGTTGTGGTGGCCGGCTTCCAGGGGATCGACGCCGAGGGCAGCATTACTACCCTCGGACGCGGTGGCTCGGACACGTCTGCTGTCGCGATTGCGGCGGCGCTCAAGGCCGACGAATGCCAGATCTACACTGATGTGGATGGCGTCTATACCACGGACCCGCGAATCGTTCCGGAAGCCCGGCGTTTGCGGACCATTACCTTCGAAGAAATGCTGGAGATGGCGAGCCTTGGATCGAAGGTGCTGCAGATCCGCTCTGTCGAGTTCGCCGGAAAGTACAAGGTCAAGTTGCGCGTGCTTTCGAGCTTCCAGGACGAAGGGGAGGGCACGCTGATTACGTTTGAGGATGACAAGAACATGGAAAAGCCGATCATTTCGGGTATTGCGTTCAATCGGGACGAAGCCAAATTCACCGTAACTGGGGTACCCGATCGCCCTGGCATCGCCTACCAGATTCTCGGGCCCGTGGCAGCCGCCAACATCGACGTCGACATGATCATCCAGAACGTCGGCCACGATGGCATGACCGATTTTTCCTTTACCGTAGGGCGAGGCGATTTCGATCGCGCCAAGGCAATTCTCGATCAAGTCAAAGCTCAGGTCGGGGCAAAGGAAATCAGTGGCGACAAGAGCATTGCAAAGGTATCCGTGGTGGGAGTCGGCATGCGTTCGCATGTCGGAATCGCGAGCAACATGTTCCGCACGCTGGCAGAGGAGGGGATCAACATCCAGATGATCTCCACTTCCGAAATCAAGATATCGGTCGTCATCGACGAGAAATACCTTGAACTTGCCGTGCGCGTCCTGCATAGGGCTTTCGAACTTGATCAAGTCGAAGCCTGATCTTTCACCGGGCTGAACGCGGATCAAATTGACCGCAGTGGGGCGCTGCGGTATGATCCGCGCCTCTTTTGGAGAGGTGGCCGAGAGGTCGAAGGCACTCCCCTGCTAAGGGAGCATACGGGCCAAAACCTGTATCGAGGGTTCGAATCCCTCCCTCTCCGCCAAAAGATCGCGTATAATTCGCCCTCTTTTGCGAAGCGCCCGTAGCTCAGTTGGATAGAGTACCTGGCTACGAACCAGGGGGTCGTGGGTTCGAATCCTGCCGGGCGCGCCAGATCAAGCAATGGGCTGGACTTTCACGAGTCCAGCCCATTTGTTTTTCGAGGCCCAGATGCCAGGCCCGAATTCCAATCGTTTCGTTCCCGGCAACTCCTGCTTGCAATTCTTGCGAGCCGGCGGTTGTTTGTGTGTAGCAGTTCGAGTTTTCGGCCGATCAGAAACAAAAAGCCCGCCAAAGGCGGGCTCTCCGGTGCGGGCTGAAATGCTCCGTGCTACTTCAGCTTCGTTTCCTTGTAGGCCACGTGCTTCCGCGCCTTCGGATCGTATTTCATGATCTCGATTTTCTCGGGCGTCGTACGCTTGTTCTTGGTCGTGGTGTAGAAATGACCTGTACCTGCCGTCGATTCCAGTTTGATCTTTTCGCGGCCGCCTTTAGCCATGATGTTTCTCCAGGTTAGGTTTCAGCGACGACTCAGATCTTCTCACCGCGTGCGCGCAATTCGCCGAGCACGACATCGATGCCCTTCTTGTCGATGGTGCGCAGTGCAGCGTTGGTCACGCGGAGGCTGACCCAGCGGTTCTCGGATTCGACCCAGAAGCGGCGATTCTGCAGATTCGGCAGAAAGCGGCGCTTGGTCTTGTTATTGGCGTGGGAAACGTTGTTCCCTGTCATCGGGGCTTTCCCCGTCACTTGGCAAACGCGGGCCATCTCGGTAACTCCGGAATCGGTTTCGCAAAACCCAGCATTATACGGGAACTATTGTGATTCGTTCAAGCCCAATCTCGCTTCGATGATCCGGGCCTAGAGCAGGCCACGCTCGGCAAACGAGAGAGGGCGTGCCGTCCCTGCGACGACGAAGTGGTCCAGTACGCGAACATCCACCAGTCCGAGTGCCTGCTTCAGCGTGCTCGTCAACGACTCGTCGGCACGGCTCGGCTCGGCAACGCCCGAGGGGTGGTTGTGGGCGAAGATCACGGCGGCCGCGTTCCATTCGAGTGCCAGCTTTACGACCTCGCGTGGATACACGCTGGTCTGGGTGAGGGTGCCGCGAAACATCTCCTCGAAGTGGAGCAGCCGGTTCTGGCTGTCCAGCAACAGAACCACAAACACTTCATGCGGCAGGGAGCCGAGGCGCAGGCGCAGCCAATCGCGTACCGATTCCGGCGAACCGAACACATCCCGCGTCATCATTTTTGCCTGAAGTGCGCGCAGGGCGAGCGCAAGTGTTGCCTGCAACTGTGCCGCTTTCGCAGGACCGATGCCGCTGACCTCAGCCATCTCCTTCCAGTGCGCGTGGGCGAGCCGCGAGAGATCGCCGTCGAAGTGTGCGAGAAGATCCCGCGCCAGTTCGACGGCGCTCTTGCCCTTCAATCCGACGCGCAGGAAGATTGCCAGGAGTTCGGCGTCCGACAGCGCATCCGGACCGCGCGCGAGCAGGCGCTCGCGCGGTCGTTCGTCCTCGGGCCAGTCAGTGATCGCCATGTCGGGTACCCGGTGGCGTTTTCGCCAGCCAGGGAGCTATCCTTTAGAATCCTGCAATCGATCCCGTGGATTTTACATTGTCATGAATTCTCCCAGTACCCGACGCATTGTTCTTGGCGTGACCGGTGGCATCGCAGCATACAAGGCCGCAGAACTCACGCGCCTGCTGGTCAAGGACGGGGCCGACGTACATGTCGTGCTGACGCAGGGCGGCGCGCACTTCGTCACGCCCGTCACCTTCCAGGCGCTGTCTGGCAATCGCGTCTGGACGGACCTGTGGGACGCTTCGATGCAGAACAACATGGCGCACATCGACCTCACGCGTGGCGCGCAGGCGGTCGTTGTTGCACCCGCATCGGCGGATTTCCTCGCCAAGCTTGCAAACGGCATGGCTGACGATCTGTTGACCACGCTCTGTCTGGCGCGGCCGCGGCAGCAGGTCGACGGTGCGCAACATGCCTGTGCGTTGCTCGTTGCACCGGCGATGAACCGCCAGATGTGGGATAACCCGGCGACCCAGCGCAACATCGCCCGGCTGCGGGAAGACGGTGTCGTGATACTCGGTCCGGGATGCGGCGAGCAGGCCTGCGGCGAGTCCGGTGACGGACGCATGCTCGAGCCGGAAGAATTGTTCGAGGAAATCATTGCGCAGTCGCAGCCCAAGGTCCTGTCGGGGCGGCGGGTGCTGTTGACAGCCGGCCCGACCTTCGAGCCGATCGATCCGGTTCGCGGGATCACCAATTCGAGTTCTGGGAAGATGGGTTATGCGTTGGCACGCGCTGCGCGCGAGGCAGGCGCGTCAGTGACGCTTGTCAGCGGGCCGGTTGCGCTGACCACACCGCGCGGCGTGGGGCGCGTCGACGTGCAGACGGCGCGCGACATGCGCAATGCGGTCATGGCCCGTGTCGGTGACAACGACATTTTCATCGCGGTGGCGGCTGTGGCCGATTACCGTCCGGCGCAGGTCGCCGAGCACAAGATCAAGAAGAGCCGCGAATCGCGCGCGCTCACGCTCGAGGCGAACCCTGACATCCTTGCCGAGGTTGCGGCCTTACCCAAGCCGCCGTTCTGCGTCGGTTTCGCTGCCGAGAGCGAGCGGCTCGAAGAGTACGCCTCCGCCAAGCGCATCGCGAAACGCATTCCGCTGATCGTCGGCAATCTCGTGCAGGAAGGGCTCGGCGCCGATGACAACCGTGTCATTCTGTTCGACGACAACGGCTCGACGCCGCTTGCGCCGGCGGGCAAGCTGGATGTCGCGCGGCAAGTCGTCGCCCGCATCGGGCGCATGATCGACCCCCACCGTTGACAACCGGAGATATCGGCTTGCATCGCATCGACGTCAAGATTCTCGACCCGCGCCTCAAAGACCAGCCACCCCACTACGCCACACCCGGTGCTGCTGGCCTCGATCTGCGCGCCTGTATCGACGTGCCGCTGGTCATCGCGCCGGGTGAAACCCACCTCGTGCCGAGCGGTATCGCGATTCATCTTGCAGACCCCGGACTCGCCGCCATGATCCTTCCCCGGTCTGGCCTGGGCCACAAGCACGGCATCGTCCTTGGCAATCTCGTCGGACTGATCGACTCGGATTATCAGGGCCAGATCTTCGTTTCCACCTGGAATCGCGGCAGCGCGCCCTTCACGCTCAATCCGCTCGAGCGCTTGGCGCAACTCGTCGTCGTGCCGGTTCTGCAGGTGGCGTTCAACGTGGTCGACGATTTCGACCAGAGCGAGCGCGGCGACGGCGGATTCGGCAGTACCGGCAAGCACTGAGCATTGCCGCCCGCTGCGCGCGTGGCGCGAAGCTTGCTGCAGTTTCCCTGCTGAACGACACATCATCAACGCGTTACCTGATTCGCGGGACGGATTGTGTGGTCCGGCGGTTCCCGTTTGCGAGAACCCGCTCGAGGCGCTCTCGAATCCGGGAGTGCATTCCCGTCAATGGATGAAGACAGGCAGGGATTCGATGAAACGACGCTTGCATCTGCCGGCCATTGCGTTTGCCGCGATCGCCGCGTATTCCGCTGGTGCCTTGGCCGACGATGCACGCGTCGCAAGCCTGGTTGGCGAGCGCTGTGCGCTGTGCCATGGCCCGCGGGGCGAGAGTTCGACCGAGCTTTATCCGCGTCTGGCCGGGCAGCATGCGAAGTACATCGCGAAGCAGCTGGCCGATTACAAGGCGGGCCGGCGCAAGAACGACACGATGTCACAGATGGCAGCCGACCTCGGCGATGCTGACATGATGGCGCTGGGGCAGTATTTCGAGAAGCAGCCCGTAAAGGCAGGCGGCATGCAGGACGCCGATCTGGCCGCCGCCGGCAAGTATCTCTACAACAACGGCAATCCTTGGTCGGGTGTGCCGGCGTGCGCCTTCTGCCACGGTCCGCGCGCGCACGGCACCGACCAGCTGCCGCGCCTGGCCGGCCAGCGTGCGGCCTACACGGCCGCGCAGCTCATGAAGTTCAACCAGCGCGAGCGCAGCAATGACAATGCCGTGATGCGCACCGTCGCCGCGCAGCTCACCGAGTTCGAAATCAGGGCGTTGGCCGAATACGTCGGCAGCCTGGACTGAGCCGAGTCAGGCCGGCGCCGTTTCGCCTGCCGTCGCGGCTTCCGCGAATGCATTGCAGAAACGCAGCGATTCGGGGTACGGAAAGAAATCCTCCAGCTCGCCACGGCGGATGATCTCCTGCGTTCGCTGCCAGAACGCGGCATCGAGCAGGTCGCGGTGATACTTCATGAACGCGGCGCGGATCTTCGCGTTGCCGAGCAGGAAAGTGCCGAACTCCTCCGGAAACACATCGTTCTTGGCTACCGAATACCAGACCTCGCCCGAAAGTTCCATGTCCGGATAGGGTGCGGCGGGGATGCGGCGGAAGTTGCAGTCGGTCAGGTATTCGATCTCGTCGTAGTCGTAGAACACCACGCGACCGTATCGTGTGACGCCGAAGTTCTTCCACAGCAGGTCGCCGGGAAAGATGTTGGCGCGCGCCAGTTCGCGGATCGCGTTGCCGTACTCGCGCACCGCATGGTCGATGCGCTCGTCGCCCGCGTTCTCGAGATACATGTTGAGCGGCGTCATGCGCCGTTCGATGTAGCAGTGATCGATGATGATGTTCGCGCCCTCGTCCTTGACGATCGACGGCGCGAGATCGAAAAGCTGTTCCAGCAGCTCCGGCGAGAAGCGTGTCTTCGGCAACGCCAGTTCGGTGAATTCGAGCGTGTCGGCCATGCGGCCGACACGGTCTACCTGCTTGACCATGAGGAATTTCTTCTTCACCTGCTCGCGCGTGGTGTCCTTCGAGCTGCCGAAGCGGTCCTTGATGATCTTGAACACGTAGGGGTAGGACGGCAGCATGAACACGTGCATCACCAGCCCGCGGATGCCGGGCGCCTCGACGAACTGGTCGTCGGAATGGCGCAGGTGGTGCAGCAGGTCGCGGTAGAACATCGTCTTGCCCTGCTTGGCAAGGCCGATCATGGTGTATAGCTCCGAGCGCGGCTTGTTCGGCATGATGCCGCGCAGGAACTGGATGTAGCCCGACGGCGCTTCCATGTCCGCCATGAAGTAGGCGCGCGACAGCGAGAACAGCAGGCTGATGCGCCAGGCTTCGAGCAGAATGGTGTCGAGAACCAGCTTACCGTCGGCGTCGTGCAAAACCGGTATCGCGAACGGCCATTCCTGGTGTCCGTTCACCGTCTTGCCGATCACGTAGGCGCCCTTGTTGCGGTAGAAGGGCGAGTTGAGGACCTGGATCTGGCAGTTCGCCTCGATCTCCGGCCATTCGCCGCCCAGGCTGGCCTTGACGGTGCGCATGATGTGATCGACGTCGCGGTCGAGGTTGGCGAATGGCAGGCCCCAGCCGATGTCGAGGAACAGCTGGCGGATGCAACTGCGCAATCCGCCCTCGGTCTTCGGGTAATAGCAGCGATAAGTCGGCGGGTCCGATTCCATGTACTCGGTCGAGATTGCCGGACGCACGAAGATGAATTGGTTGTGGAAGTAGGTGTGGTGCAGGATCTTGGTGCTGACCGAGTTGAAGAAGGTCTCGGCCAGTTCCGGCTGCTTGTGGTTGACCAGCATGCCGATGAAGTGGAGCTTGGCCTGCTGCCAGGCGGCGTCGTCGAGCGATTCCGCCTTGAACTCGTTGCGCAGGCGATCCACGCATTCGGCCACGCGCTCCTCGTAGTAGCGGATTCGCTCCTTCACCGCCACCTGGACCTCCGCCCAGCGCGACTGCTCGAAGCGTGCCTTGGCCTGGGCACTGGTTTCGCGGAACAGACGATAGTGCTTGTTGAAACCTTCGATCATCGCCTGTGCGATGGAATGCGGTACCGAATCGGGAGTATCCGTCTTCTGCATGATCTGTCGCCTCGATGCGCCGGGCCTGCACGCCGTTTCACATGTCGAAATTCTAGCACCGGCTTGCGCACCGTCCGGCGCGGGCATGACGAGCCTGCCTGTCGCACCCGGATGAATTTGGAGGATAATCCCCTGCGTCGTGCATAACACGACCCCCGGCCATCGATGGAAGGAGCGTGCGCCGGGCCGACATCGCAGACTCAACCACCAGTGCGTCTATAAGAGGGAGTAGGGCATGAGTGCATCTCACATCAAGGTACCCGCAGGCGGCAGCAAGATCGTGCCAGGGCAGCCGGTTCCGAACAATCCGATCATCCCGTACATCGAGGGCGACGGCATCGGCATCGACATTACGCCGGTCATGAAGGCGGTCGTCGACGCCGCGGTCAAGAAGGCCTACGGCGGCAGCAGGCAGATCCACTGGATGGAAGTCTTCGCCGGCGAGAAATCGACCACCATCTACGGGCCCGATGTCTGGCTGCCCGAAGAAACCATCGCCGCCTGCAAGGAATATTCCGTCTCGATCAAGGGCCCGATGACGACGCCGGTCGGCGGCGGCATCCGCTCGCTCAACGTCGCATTGCGCCAGGAGATGGATCTCTACCAGTGCGTCCGTCCGGTGCGCTACTTCAAGGGCGTGCCCAGCCCGCTCAAGGATCCGTCGAAGACCGACATGGTGATCTTCCGCGAGAACACCGAAGACATCTACGCCGGCATCGAATGGCAGGCCGAGACCGACGGCGCGCGCAAGATCATCAAGTTCCTGCGCGAAGAAATGGGCGTCAAGAAGATCCGCTTTCCCGAGACATCGGGCATCGGCATCAAGCCGGTCTCGCGCGAGGGCACGGAGCGCCTGGTGCGCGCGGCCATCAAGTACGCGATCGAGAACAACCGCAAGTCGGTGACGATCGTGCACAAGGGCAACATCATGAAGTACACCGAAGGCGGCTTCCGCGACTGGGCGTACGCGCTCGCGCAGCGCGAGTTCGACGCCAAGCCGATCGACGGCGGCCCGTGGTGCAAGCTGCCCAACGGCATCGTCATCAAGGACGCCATTGCGGACGCGTTCCTGCAGCAGATCCTGCTGCGCCCGGCCGAGTACGACGTCATCGCCACGCTCAACCTCAACGGCGACTATGTCTCGGACGCGCTGGCCGCCCAGGTCGGCGGCATCGGCATCGCGCCGGGTGCCAACATCTCCGATCTCTATGCCGTGTTCGAAGCCACCCACGGCACGGCGCCGAAGTACGCCGGGCAGGACAAGGTGAACCCCGGTTCGCTGATACTCTCTGCCGAAATGATGCTGCGCCACATGGGCTGGAAGGAAGCCGCCGACCTGATCATCAAGTCGATGGAAGCCGCCATCGGCGACAAGGTCGTCACCTACGATTTCGCCCGCCTGATGGACGGTGCGCAGGAAGTGTCCTGCTCCGCCTTCGGCAACGCGATGATCGAGCGCATGTAGTCCAAGGCTGCTCGAAAAAGAAGGCGCCGCGAGGCGCCTTCTTTTTCGCCCGGCCGCTGCCCTGCGAGGCAGGCGGCCCGGCCCTCGCAGGGAGGGTAGGCCTGAAAGGCGCGTGCAGCCGTGCTGGCAGCCCGGAATGGCTGGAGAGAGCCATTCCATGCGGGCTTCAGGCCGGTCAGTCGGTGGAGTCTGCAATGCGCCGGCCGAAAGCGCCGCGCAGCGACGGCCCGGCCAGCAACGCGCGCCAGTCGCGCGCCCAGCAGCATACGTGGTCGAAATCCGCGACCTCGATCAGCGTGGCATCGGGAAACCGCTTCGCATAACCGGCCGCCAGCGCGGCGGCGACGTTTTCATCGCGTCCGCCGACCAGATGGAACTCGCGTGCAGGCGGCGCGCGGCGAACGCGCAGCATCGGATCGAGCGAGCCTGCGAGCGGCGAATAGCCGTGCAGTGCGGCCCAGCCGGCGATGTCGAGATTGCCGGCCACGGTGACCACGCTGGCCACCTCGGGCATGCGGTCCGCCATCAGCAGGGCGAGCGTGCCGCCGCCGCTATAGCCAACCAGCACCAGACGATCGAATCGCCTGCCGTCGAGAAAGCCGCGCAGCGCGCGCACCATGCTGTCGACCACCGAGGTGCCGTAGCGGTGGTGCGTCCAAAACAGCGGATTGCAGGCATCGTCGCCTGTCGTGAAATGGCAGGGGCGGCCGAGGTAAAGGGATGGCGCGTCGTCCTGTGCCATCAGCCGCAGCGCCAGCGGATTGCGCGGCGTTGGGTCGGCCGACACCACGTCGCGGCGCAGCCACGGCGTGCCGTCGTGGTCGATGTAAACGTGCAACGCGTGAAACTCGCGCACTGTCGCCGGCGCTGCTTCGCGCAACCATGCGTGGTGGCGGAACGGCGCGCCGCGCAGATTGATCGGCTCCATGCGTGCGGACGTCGCAATTGCGGCCGCGGTGTCACGTGGCGTGGCGCAACCGCCCAGCGCAAGCAGCAGTGCCGGCACAAGCGTGGCGACGATAAACGCAAATGCCCGCCGCAGTGCGAACTGCCGCGGACATCCGCCGACGCGCTGGGCCGCGAGGTTCAGAATTCCACACGCACGCCCAGTGTCAGGGCGTGGTTCGAGGTGTCCTCGAGGCCGAGCACGGTTTCGTAGTTGGCGAAGGCCGACCAGCCGTTGGCGAAGGTGCCGCTCACGCCGGCACGCACGGTGAAGTAGTTGCGGTCGGGCGAGGCGACCGGGATCACGAAGCGCGTATTGAACGGATCGTGCGTGTACTTCGCGACGATGCCGCTGCCATCGTTGCGGAACTCGTGGTTCCATTCGACGCCGAGGTAGGGCGAAACCACGCCGGCACCGGTGCCGATCGCCTTGGTCAGGTTCACGCCCAGCGCCGAGATCAGCGAATTGACGGTGCGCCCCCGCACGTCGAGGCCGAGGCTGTGCAGCGCCTCCCGCTCGCGGAAGCCGTCGGTGTCGAGGCGCAGGTAGTTCAGCCGCGCGAAGGGCGAGACGGTGAGGTCGCCGTTGGCCATGTCGTAGCCGACGCCGAGCGACGCGGTGATCTGGTCGGCATCGGTCGAGCCGCGCGCCACCGTGTCGAAGCCGGCAACCGCCGTGTTGCTGACGACGACGATGCGCCGCGCGGTGTCGAAATCGACCTTCGAGAAGCCAAGGTGGCCGTCGAAATACAGCCCGCCGAGGTGGTAGCTGCCGTAAAGGCTCACACCGAGGTCGTCCGACTCGACGCCGCCAAGGCGGCGGTCGAAGTCGACATCGGTTGCCGAGTACGCCACCGCCACGCCGGCCACCAGTGCGTCGCTGAAGCGGTAGTCGATGCCGGCCGTGATGCCGGTATCGTTGAAATCGAAAGCATCCTCGAGCCGCGAACGGTCGCGGTCGCCCCAGTTGGTGTGGGCATTGATGAAGCCGCCGAAACGTCCGCCGGAAAGCGCATCGGCGCTCGCCCCGCCGCCGGTCGATCCTGCCGGCACCAGGCTGGCGAGCGATACCGCGTGGCCGTTGAAGTCGAAACTCGAGCCGGCCAGTCCGCCGCCGCCCTTGCCCTTGCGCAGCGCCAGCAGGCGCGCATTGATCGGCTTGGCGAGGCTGGTGGTGCGCGCGCGCGCGAGTCCGTTCATCTCCTCGGGGGCGACGGCCTGCAGGGCATCGCGCAGCCCGGCCTCGGTCAGGGCGAGGTTGAAGGTGCCCTGGCCGGGCGTCTGGCCGGTGGGCGACTGCTGCCAGTTGCTGGTGACGACGAGCTTCGAGCACGATTCGAACAGCACGCGCTGCGGTGCGGTCAGCGATTCGGCGATGCCGCCCATCGCCGGGCACACCGTCTGCGTCAGCGTGGCGGCCGAGGACTGGACCGGGTTCATTCCGGGAACCAGTGTCAGGTCGGCATGGGCGGCTGCCATCGAGAGGCTGCCGACGACGGCGGCCAGCAATTGCGGACGGAGGAAAGGACTCGGCTTGGTCTGCTTCATGTGGACTCTCCCATTGCCGCCTCGTGCCGGACGGCCAGCGTTGTTGACGGACCGTCCGCAGCGCGGGTGCGCGATGACGGATCCGGATGGAACCTTCGACGGTGCGCCATTGCAGCGCGCGTTAGCGCCGTGATGCCGGCTGTTCGAGCCGCCCTGAAAAAGGGAAGACATTGAGTTCATTCTAGCGACGATCATTGCGGAGTGAAGCCCGACTAACGACCTAGTCCACCCCGCCATGTCGGGTGACGGCACCCGGCGACAGGCTAGGCCGCCTGCCCAATCGTGTGTCGCGGGCACCGGTGCTATAAATCGACCATGAGAACGGGGAAACCGAATGCCGCCGCTTGCGCAAGACTGCTGCGTCTATGCGTTGCAGGCTTCCTTGGTTTGTGTGGCCAGTTGACCAGCTTGCCGGCATCGGCGCAGCAGGCGGGCCGCGACGCCGACAAGCTCTTGGTCGTCGACTGCATGCTGCCTGGCCAGGTGCGCAAGCTCGGCACCAACATGACTTATCTCTCTGCACGCCGCGCCGCCAAACTCAGCGCCGACGAATGCAGCTTGCGCGGCGGCGAGTACGTGCTGTACGACCGTGCCAGTCTCGACAACGTGCTCGCCGCCTGGATGCCGGCCGCAAAGCAGGGGGATGCTGCCGCGCAAACCTACGTCGGCGAGATCTACGAGCGCGGCATCGGCGGCGTGACGCCCAACTTCGGCGAGTCGGCAAGCTGGTATCGCAAGGCCGCCGACCAAGGCTATTCGCGCGCGCTGGTCAACCTTGGCTTCCTCTACGAGAAGGGCCTCGGCGTCGAGCGCAGCCCGACGCAGGCGATCAACTTCTACCGCAAGGCCGCCGGGCTGGAAGGTGCCATCGCCCTCGAAGGCGGCAATGCCGCGCGCGACGAGCAGGTGCGCACGCTGCAAGTCGAACTCGACGCCACGCGGCAGCAACTCGACAAGGCGCAGAAGGAACTCGACCGCCTGCGCAAGGATGCCGGCGCCGAGCGCAGCCTGCTCGAAAGGCGCATACGCGACGCGCAGACCAGCGGCGACAGCGCGGCCGTGGGACAACTGAAGGAGGCGCTGCGCCAGCGCGACGCCGAACTCGACGCGCGCATCCGCGAGGTGAGCGCGCTCAACGCCTCGCTCGGTGCGACGCGCCAGCAGTTGCAGTCGCTGCAAAGCGAAACCGCCTCGTTGCGCGAGCAGCTCGATCGGGCGCGCCAGAGCCTGCAGGCAAACGAAGACGAACTCGCGGTGCGCCGTCAGCGCGCCGACGAGGACAAGCGGCGCATCGACGGCCTCAAGGCCGAGCTTTCCGGCACGCGCGCCGAGAGCGACGCCAGGGCGGACGAGAACCTGCGCCGCCTCGAAGCCCAGCTCAAGCTGCGCGAGGAGGAATTCGCGCGCCAGAAGAGCGAGATCGCGCGCGTCGAAGCCGAGGCGAGGCAGGCCAGGGAGCGTCTCGCCGCGCTCGAGGCAAAAGAGAAGGAAAAGCCGCGCGAGATCGCCGGCAGCGCGCGCGCCGCGAAGGACGTCGTCGCCATCGCGCCGCCGAGCATCGAGCTGATCGATCCGCCGATGGTGCTCACTCGCAGCCAGATGACGGTCAAGGTGCGCGGCAACCTCAAGCAGCGCGAACTCGTCGGCAAGGTCACCGCGCCGGCCGGGCTGCTCGCCTTCACCGTCAACGACCTCGGCATCGACACCGACAAGAACGGCCTGTTCCGCGTGCAGGTCACGCTGCAGGGCAGGGAGACGCCGGTCAACCTTGTTGCCGTCGACAAGCAGGGCAAGCGCGCCGCGCTCGACTTCATCCTGCAGGCGGAGCAGGGCGCCGACGGCGTCGTCACCGCTGCGGCTGCCCCGTATCTGTCCCGCGTCGAGTTCGGCCACTACTACGCGCTGGTGATCGGCAATCAGGCCTACAAGCAGTTGCCGCGCCTCGACACCGCGATCGAGGACGCCAGGGCCGTGAGCGAGGTGCTGACCAGCAAGTACGGCTTCAAGGTGACCATGCTGCAGAACGCCACGCGCTACGAAATCCTCTCGGCGCTCAACAAGCTGCGCACCCAGCTCACCGAGAAGGACAACCTGCTGATCTACTACGCCGGGCACGGCGAAATCGACAAGGCCAACCAGCGCGGCTACTGGCTGCCGATCGACGCCGAGCCGAACAGCGATGCCAACTGGATTTCCAACGTCTCGATCACCGACCTGCTCAGCGCGCTGTCGGTCAAGCACGCGCTGGTGGTGGCCGATTCGTGCTACTCCGGCACGCTCACGCGCTCTTCGATTGGTCAGCTCGAATCCGGCATGTCGGACGACGCGCGCGAGAAATGGCTGCGCGCCATGGTCAAGGCGCGCGCCCGCACCGTGCTCACCTCGGGCGGCCTGCAGCCGGTGCTCGACGGCGGCGGCGGCAAGCACTCGGTGTTCGCCAAGTTCTTCCTCGACGTGCTGCGTGCCAACAACGACGCCCTCGAAGCGCAACGCCTCTACCGCGAAGTCGCCGCGCGCGTGCTCGACGTCGCCAGCCGCTACCGTCTCGAACAGCGCCCCGAGTACGCCCCGCTCAAGTTCGCCGGCCACGAATCCGGCGATTTCCTCTTCGTGCCGGTGCTGACGACGGCAAGCCGTTAGCTGACGCGCGGATCCTCGGGATCGACCGGCCTGCGGGGCGCATGGATGCTTGCGTCCGGGGCGGGCATGGCCAGGCGGCGCATGAAATGGCGCCCTCCGGTGTTTCAGGCTGGAGAGCGAATATCCATGCGGGTCGTGGCTCGATCGGTTGGCGGGTTCAGTGCGCGCGATGCCGCGCCCGCGTGACATGCAGGCCGCATTGCGGGGGCCGGCGCGTTACGCCGCGCGGGTGCAGCAGTAGCAATAGATGAACTGCTGCAGCTTGCCCGACGGCGTCTGGTGTGCCTCCCGCGCGTGCCTGAGCAGCGTGAACGGCGCGCCGAACTCGGCGTGCAACTGATCGGCGCTGTAGCGCATCACCGGCAGGCCGCTGCACTGCAGGGGGCCGTCTTCCGCGAAGGTGGAGACGATCACGTGCCCGCCCGGCTTCACGGAGCGCAGCACCGCGGCGACGTACGCGCGCCGCTGCGCCTCGCCGGTCAGGAAGTGGAACACCGCACGGTCGTGCCACAGGTCGTAGGCATGCGCCGGCAGCGCGATCGACGTGATGTCGCCCTCGATCCAGCGCACCTGTTCCGCGTCGCGGCCCAGACGCGCGCGCGCCGCGTTCAGCGCCGCCGCAGAAAGATCTAGTACGCAAAGCGACGTGTAGCCGCGCGCCAGCAGATCATCCACCAGCGTCGAGGCGCCGCCGCCGACGTCGATGATCGACGCGTCCGTCGACGCGCCGGTCTCCGCGATCAGGCGCAAGGACAGATCCGCATGCGCCTGAAACCAGCTCACCGCCGTCGCCGCCTTCGTGGCGTAGACGTTCTCCCAGTGCGATTTTGGCTCCATGGTGTGCTCCATTCGGCGTTGCTTCTCGATGCCGCAAAATCATGCGAGTGGTGAATGTATCGGAAGGGGAAAAACCAGACGGTTTCAAGGATCCAGGGGATCGTGGATTCAAAATGGGTTCGAGACAGGGGCCAACGATTACATGACGTTTGTGACCGGTCAGGAGACCGGCGCGGAAAATAAGCTCTTCGCCGCGTCAGTCAAACGCCCATTCTCTGCGCTTACAACATCCCATGGCACGAAGCCGGTCAAGCCTTCTTGACGAACTCCGTCTTCAACTGCATTGAGCCGAAGCCGTCGATCTTGCAGTCGATGTCGTGGTCGCCTTCGATCAGGCGGATGTTCTTGACCTTGGTGCCGACCTTGACGACGGACGATGCGCCCTTGACCTTGAGATCCTTTATCACGGTCACCGAGTCGCCGTCTTTCAGTTCGTTGCCGTGGGCGTCTTTCCATACGCGTTTTTCCTCCACGGCCGCAACGGCGCTGCCGCTCCATTCATGGCCGCATTCCGGGCAGACGAGCTGGCCGCCGTCTTCGTAGGTGTATTCGGAACTGCATTGGGGGCAGGCGGGCAGGCTGCTCATTTCGGTTACCTTTCGATGATTGCACTGGTTGGCGCGTGTGCCGAACCGGGCGCGGCGGGATTGATGGCAAGTATCGCTTGGCGACGCGGTTTGTGCCAGAAGCGCGCGGCGGCGCCAGACCGGAACGCCGCCGCACCGCCGCTGGATCTCGCATGGCTCGCGGGCGCATGAATGGGCAAATCGCGGCGCACCGGGCTGGAGCGCGCCTGTCCGTGCGGGTTCCGGGCGGGCAGGCCGCTGGATCAAGGAGCGATCAAGTCGTCGTCAGTCCCTGTTCTTGGTAAGTCTTTCCATCGCGTATGTGATAGATGCGCTTGAAGGTCGGGATGATCTTTTCGTCATGCGTCACGACGATGATGGCGGTTCGAAACTGCAGCGCCATGTCGTTGAGGATGCGGACGACGCCCAGCGCACGCTCGCTGTCGAGCGGCGCGGTCGGTTCGTCGGCGAGCACGACGGGCGGCTGGTTGGCAAGCGCGCGGGCAATCGCAACGCGCTGCTGTTCTCCGCCGGAGAGTTGCGAGGGCTGGGCGCTCGCACGGTGGCCAACGTCGAGTGCGGCCAGCAAGTCGTTCGCGCGCTGGCGTGCTTCGGCATTCGAACGCCCGGCCAGCATGGGCAGCAAGGCAACGTTGTCGGTGACGTCGAGGAAGGGAATCAGGTACGGGGCCTGAAACACGAAGCCGATGCGGTCGCGGCGCAAGGCGCGCAGGTCGGGAATCTTCCAGCCATCCTCGAAGATGACTTCATCGCCCAGGGTCATCCTGCCGGCGGTCGGTTCGATCACCGCGCCGAGACATTTGAGCAGGGTGCTCTTGCCGGAACCCGAAGGCCCGATCAGGCCGACCACTTCGCCCGGTGCCACTGTCATGTTGACGTCCTTCAGGGCGTCGACCGCGGTGTCGCCTTCGCCGTAGCGCTTCTTCAAGCCTTCGATGCGAATGCCGAAACCTTCCACCTCAGCCTCCGATCGCGGTCGCGGGGTCGACGCGCAGCGCGGTCCGGATGGCGAGCGTGCTGGCCAGCGCGCAGATGAGCATCACGGCGACGAAGCCGCGCGCCGCATCGCCGGGTTCGAGCAGGACGAATTTCGGGAAGAACGGCGCCCAGACCGTGGCCGCCGTCTTGCCGACCATGAAGCCGATGACGCCGAGCCCGAGTGCCTGCTGGAGAATCATTCCGGCAATCGTTCGGTTGCGCGTGCCGATGAGTTTCAGCACTGCAATTTCGCGAATCTTGCCGAGCGTCATCGTGTAGATGATGAAGGCCACGATCGCCGCGCTGACGACCGCGAGGATGACGAGGAACATCCCGATCTGTCGCGCCGAGGTCGCAATCAGCTTCGCGACCAGGATTTCCTCCATCTGCGCGCGTGTGAAGGCCTGCAGGTGCTTCCAGCGTCGCACCTCGCCGGCCACGGTTTCGGCCTCGGCGTGCCCGGCAAGCTGGACGAGCACCGCATTGACGTTGCGATTGGCGCTCTGCGATGCCTGAATCGCCTCCAGCAGCCCGGGCACGCCGGGGCGATTCAGGCTCGGGTTGGCCGCCGTTCTCGCGCGCTCGTTGAGGATGGCGTCGTTGTCCTTGAGGAACTGGGCCTCCTGCGCATCCTTGAGCGGAATGAACACCATGGGGTCGCCGCCTGAAGACACCATGCGCCGCGTAAGGCCCACGACGCGGTAGTCGTGCCGGCGGATGCGGATGCTGTCGCCGAGGCGAAACCCCGTCTTGACGTCGGCCACGGCCTCGTAGTGGTTGCGCGTGATGTGGCGGCCCGCTACGAGATAGCCCGGCTCGCCGGGTTGCCCGGGCTCGAAGCCGACGACCATGGCCCGCACGTCGCCATCGTCGCGCCGCACCTGCATCGTCAGGTAAGTGACGTTGGCCGCGCGGGCAACGCCGGGCAGTGCCAGCAATGTGCGATACACGTCGTCACGTATGCTCGACGACTCGGCATACGGCCCCTGCGTATCCTGCTGCACGACCCACAGGTCGGCACCGCTGTTGTCGAGCAAGGCCTTCGCGTCGTCGACCATGCCGCGATACACCCCGGCCATGGTCAGGGTCACGCCGATGAGCAAGCCGAGGCCGATGCCGGTCAGCACGAATTTCGACCACGAATGAAGGATGTCGCGACCGGCCAGGCTGATCACGGCTGTGGCTCCGCCAGTCGGTCGACGACCTTGACGCGCGCGCCTTCGGTCAATTCGCGCTCGCTGTGGACGATGATTTCGTCATCGACCGAAAGGCCGGCAGCGACCTGCACCGCGCCGTCGAGGCTCGCGCTGCTCAGCTTCACGCCGATCAGGTGCGGCCTGCCATCCTGGATTTTCCACACGCCCGCGCCTTGCTGCGTCTGCTTGATGGCGGCGTTGGGCAAGATCGGTCCGGTCCGCGCGTCAGCGGTATGTACCGTCACCTCCGCCATTTCGCCGATGCCGAGGCCCGCGGGGATCCGGTTGAAAGCCACCAGGGCGATGCGTTCTTCGGTCACGCTGTCGCTGACCGGTTCGATGCGGGCGACCTTGCCGGCCAAGGGGGCGGCGGCATTGCTGCGCAGGGCGATCTCGGCGGCCTGTCCGACGGCCAGGCCGCGCGAGCGCCCTTGGTCCAGGCGAACCTTGACCCAAAGGCTCTCCGGTTCGACCATTCTGACGACCGCCTGGCCGGCAATGACGGTCGAGCCTGCTTCCGCATCCCGGCTGGTCACGATGCCATCGCTAGGTGCCAGCAAGCGCAGGTTGTCGCGCTGTTGTCGCAAGCCATCCCGATCCGCCTTCACGCGGATCAGTTCCTGGCGGGCGCCGCCGAGATTGGCGCTGCCTGCCTCGGCTGCCGCCTCGGCGGAAGCCAGTTCCTGGAGCTTGGCATCGACGGCGCTGGCACTGACGAAGTTCTTCTCGCCGAGTTCGCGATAACGCCTGGCAGCCAGTTCGGCCAGGTTACGCCGCGCCAGCGCATCGGTGCGCTGGGCTTCGGCAGCGACGACGGCACTGGCGGCGCGGGCGTGGGCCGCGTCGATGGAGCGGAGCCGCTCGTCGAGGTCGACGGGGTCGATTTCCGCCAGCAGTTGCCCGGCCTTCACCGCATCGCCGACGTCGACATGCACGGCCTGCACACGACCGGCTGCCGTCGGCCCGATCAGATAGCCGCGGCGCGCCTCGACGGTGCCGATGCCGAACAGTGCCGGCGACACCGTGCCCGACGCCACGCGCACGGTCGTTACCTTCGTCGGCGCCAAAGGTCCCGAGCGGGCAATGACGAAACCGAAACCAGCAAGCAGGACGACGGCAAAGAAGCCGAGTCCGGACTTGCGGCTGACCAGACTGCCAGCTTTCATGATTCGACTCCCAATCCGGCAAGGTAGAGCTTCAGGACGCCGGCCGCCTGGTGCTCGGCCTTCGCCATCGGTCCGCTGAGCATCGATTGCATGACCAGGCCCTGGATTGCCCCGAGGAACAAGGCCGCCGCCGCCTGAACGTCGACGTTCGGGCGAATCAGCTTTGCCTCCATCGCCTGTGCGAGGGATATGGCCAGGGTTTTCCGATACCGCTGCATGATGAGTTGCACGCGCTCACGCACCGGGGATCCGTCGGGTTGCTGAAGTTCCGCAAAGATGAGCCGGGGCACGCCGGGATAGGCGATCGTGAATCGGACATGGGCCATGAACATGCCCTTCAACTCGGCCAGTGCATCGATCGATGCTGCCCGGGCGGCATCGATTTCCTGCATCAGCCGCTCCTCGATCCACTCGACCACCGCCAGGCGGATCGCCTCCTTGGTCGGGAAATGGCGGAACAGTGCCCCCTGCGTGACCGCCATGGCGTTGGCAATGTCGGTCGTCGTGATGTCGGCCGGGTTCCGTTCTGCCGCAAGGCGCACCATCGTCGAGATGATCTCGACCTGCCGCGATTCGGTCGGTTGGCGTGCCATCCTGACCATCCTGTGATGTATGTAATAAGTTACTTACAAGTATAGCCGATAAATTAGCGCTGTCTAAAGTTTTGCGGCGCGGCTCTCGACACCCATGCGCCATGTCCTCGATGACGCCGCATCGCCCGGGGAGGTGCCGCGCCATCTGCCTTGCGGGTTCGTCATCGACGAAGGGCACAATGCCTGCGCCGTCCAGCCGGGCATGCCGGCGCCCGCCTCGGCCTATCATTGCGTGTGCGCTCCAGAACCTGCCCTTACTTGATCGCGCAGTGCCGGTTGCTTGCGGTAGCACTGTGCCTTGTCGCGCTGCGCGTGTCGGCGGCCTGCCCGCCGCAGGATTTCACGCCGCCCCGGTCGGTGCGCATCGACGGCGAGGCGGTGTTGCTGGTGGTGCATGCAAGTGCCGGTTTCGACCCGCGCTATGCGACCAAGCACGGCACCGACCAGGCAATCGCGCTTGCGCGTTCGCGCCGCATGCCGGTGATCTACCTGCAGGACGATTCGCCCGGGCGCGATTACTTCGCCGACGACTGCGAGCCGGACTACCGGGTGCGTTCGCAAGGCGGCGAACTCGGCTTCGATCTGAGCCGCGTGAGCCGGCTCTACGTCGTCGGCGGGCATCTCGAGATGTGCCTGTCGACGGCGATCAATGAAGTGCTGCTGCAGTGGGCGAAGCAGCCGCCGCGCAACCGCACCGTCACCTACTTCATGGATGCGATCTACTCGAACGGCAAGATGATCGATCCGTCCGATCCGTTCTACAAGGACTTCGACCGCTTCATGGGCATCGTTGGCCACGGCCGTCCGGCCGGCGAGCAGTGGCCAAAGCTGACGCTGCTCGAAACCATGGGCGTGATCATCCGCGAGGAGCACGAGATCGACTACCTGAAGCAGATCCTGCCGCGCTGGGACCGCACGTTTCCCAAGAGCCATCGCATCGACCTCACGCTCAATGGCGGGTCGCCGCATCTCCTGCGCACGGCGGAGGGCAAGCGTGCGGCGACGATCACGTTCCGCTTTCTCGACTCGGCGATCAACCTGCAGCCGCCGAACTGCAGTTCACCGGATGTCGGTGCCGGGTGCGATCGCTAGGGGTTTTTTGAGGAAGCTTGGGACGACCGCGCGTCCGTCCATGCTTCGACGGTCTCACCACGAACGGCATCGACCGCCTGTCGTTGGCGCCGGGCATCCCGCTGGGCAGCGACAGGCTCGCTACGCCCGGCGCCGGCCGATTGGCGTTCGCCCCGCGTTCGTCGATGGACGCGGGCAACGCTGCCCGGACGGCGCTTCAGGCCGCCTGTGCCCCGGGCTCGTCGTTTCGACGGCCGAGGCGCGCCAGCACATGGCTTGCCATGCCGTTGGCGAGTTCGTTCTCGCCGAGGAACACGGTGCCGATGCCGTCTGCCCGCAGCAACTCGGATTCGTCCGCGTCGTGGGTGCGCAGCACGATGCCGATGTCGGGATTGAGCGTGCGTGCGGTATCTGCCATGCGGCGCACGTCGAGCGGATCGTCGGCGGCAACCACAAGCACCGCGGCTTCGGCGATGTGCGCCTGGATCAGTACCGCGGGCTCGGCCGCGTCGCCGCAGACTGCGGGCTTGCCGCGGTCGCGCAAGTCCTCGACCACTTCGCGGTTCTGGTCGACGATCACGCAGGGAATGCCATGCCGGTCGAGGGCATCGGCGATGCGCCGGCCGACGCGGCCGTGGCCGACCAGCACGACCTGGCCTTCGAGGTACTTGCGCTCGGTGCTCATAGGCAGCTCGGCGTAGGGATCCTGCCTGCTCTCCGCCTTGCGCGCAAGGTCGGAGCGATCGAGTATCCAGCGCCGCAGGGGTTCGACGCCCGCAAAGACCAGGGGGTTGAGCGCGATCGAGATCAGGGCGCCGGCGACGATAAGGCTCTGGCCGGAAACGGGCAGCAGGCCGAGCGAAACGCCCAGCGTGGCGAGGATGAAGGAGAACTCGCCGATCTGGGCGAGGCTGGCCGAGACGGTGAGCGCAGTGTTCAGCGGATAGCGCAACGCGAGCACCAGCGCGGCGGCGGCGATCGACTTGCCGACCACGATGATCCCGACCACGGCAAGCACCTGCAGCGGCTCATCGATCAGGATGCGCGGGTCGAACAGCATGCCGACCGAGACGAAGAACAGCACCGCGAAGGCTTCCTGCAGCGGCAGCGATTCGGTCGCCGCGCGGTGGCTGAACTCGGATTCGCGCATCACCATGCCGGCGAAGAAGGCGCCGAGCGCAAACGAGACGCCGAACAGCTTGGCCGCGCCAAACGCGATGCCGAGCGCGGCGGCCACCACGCACAGCGTGAACAGCTCGCGCGAGCCGGTGCGCGCGACCAGCCACAGGACTTTCGGGAACACGCGATGCCCGACCACCAGCATGAAGGCGATGAAGGCCGCGACCTTCAATAGCGTGATGGCAAGCGTCTGCCACAGATTTCCGCCGCTTCCGGCGGTCGCACCGAGCACCTCGGCGAGCGGCGGCAGCAGCACCAGCGCCAACACCATCGCGAGGTCTTCGACGATCAGCCAGCCGACGGCGATGCGGCCGTTCATCGATGCGACGGCGCCGCGCGCCTCGAGCGCGCGCAGCAGCACCACGGTGCTGGCAACCGACAGCGCGAGGCCGAACACCAGCGCGCCGCCGGGCGCCCAGCCCCAGCTCGATGCAAGGCCGGCGCCCATCGCCGTCGCGACCGCGATCTGCAGCACGGCCCCGGGCACCGCGATGCGTTTGACCGAAAGCAGGTCGCCGAGCGAGAAGTGCAGGCCGACACCGAACATCAGCAGCATCACGCCGATCTCGGCCAGTTCGGCGGCGAGTTTCACGTCGGCCACGTAGCCGGGCGTGTGCGGCCCGATCAGCACGCCGGCGAGCAAGTAGCCGACGAGTGCCGGCAGCCGCAGCTTGACCGCGGCGATGCCGAGCACCAGCGCGAGGCCGAAGCCGGTGGCAAGGGTGGCGATCAGGGGGACGCTGTGTTCGGGCATGGAAGGGGCAAGGCTTGGTCAGGGTTGTCGGGAAGCGGGCACCAGGTCCGTCCAGGGGGCGGCGGTACAAGCCCATTGCGCTCTGTTGCACCTTCTAAGTCCATGGTGCGGCGCCGGAGTTCCTGTGAATCGGTTGAAGATCGGTTGAAGTCCAGGCGGCATTCTGCCGCAATCCTATGTGGTCACGCCTTGCACCGGGCACGACGGCGGCCGAAATACGGCCGATGCGCCGAAGAAAGCAGCAATCCGGACGCTTTCCCGGCGATTGGGCAGCGGTGCGCTGACATAAGCTTGCATGCGACCCATCCCACCGACGAAAGCCATCCCATGTTCCGACGCCTGCTCATTTTTGCCGGATTCGCGCTTGCCTTTCCGGCAACGCTGCTGGCCGAGACCGCCACGTACCGCTTTTCGCCGGTGAACCAGTGGGACATCAACAAGACCGCTTCGTACTGGAACCCGATCATCAAGTACGTCAGCGACAAGAGCGGCGTCAAGCTCGAACTCAAGATCGGCCGCACGTCAGCCGACACCACGGCGTACGTGCTGGCGCAGGAAGTGGAGTTCGTCTTTTCAAACCACCTCTTCAGCCCGGCGCGCGAGCAGCTCGGATGGAAGGTGTTCGGCCGCCGCTGGACGCCGCCCCTCTACGGCCAGATCGCCGTGCCGGCCGACTCGCCGATCACCCGGCTGGAAGAGCTCAAGGGGCAGGAGGTGGTGTTCGCCGGGCCGGAGGCCTTCATCGGCTACAAGATCACCTACGGCCTGCTGGCTTCGAAGAACATCGACGTGAAGGCCGTTTTCGCCGGCAACCAGAACGCTGCGTTCGCGCAGATGTTCGCCGGCAAGGCGAAGGCGGTCGGCAGCAACTCGGCGCTGATCGACGGTTATTCGATCCGCGAAGGCAAGCAGTTCCGCGTGCTTTGGACGTCCGAGGCCTATCACGACCTCGCGTTGATGGCATCCAGCAAGGTGCCGGAAAAGGACGTCAAGGCGGTTGCGTCTGCCTTCATCGGGATGCATCGGGATCCGGTCGGCAAGGCGATCCTGCTCAAGGCGTCGGAGGAGGTCGGCCTCGACCCCAAGGCGTATTTCCTGCCCGCCACGGGCGCAGACTATGCCTCGTATCGCAAGTTCTATGAAACCGCGATTCCTTCATTGCGCTGATCGATGCCAGTGAGCGTGCTGTCCCGTTTCTGGCCGAAATCGCTGATATGGCGCGTCTACGCGCTCTATTCTGTGACCCTGTTGCTGTTCGTCGGCGGAAGCCTCGCATTGTTCAACCGTTACCAGTACAACGAGGCGATCGAGGAGGCGCAGCGTTCGGCGACCATGCTGGTCGAGGTAGCCGCGCAAACGGTTTCCGACAGCGCGGTGATCGGCGACTACGACACCATCCAGCGCACGCTCGACAAGGCCATCCTGCGCTCGCAATTCGAGTCGGCCAGGTACATCGATCTGAAGGGCGGCGTCATCAAGAGCGAGAACCCGACCATCGCGCGCAGTGGCGCGCCGGACATGCTGCGGGAGAGGATCGTCGAGCAGCTCTATGACGTGAATCGGGCAATTTCCGTCGGTGGCGTCGACTACGGCGTCCTGCGCCTCTCCTTCTCGCCGGACATCATCGCCGACGGCCTCTGGCAGCTGACCCGCTCTGCGCTGGCGCTGGCATTGGCAAGTCTGATCGGCGGCCTGATGCTGATCTGGTTTCCGCTCAGGCACTGGCTCGGCACGCTCGACCGCGTGCGCAACTTCGAGCGCGATTTCCGCGCCCACGGCAACGAGGCGGATGCCGCGCTGAACGAGGACGTGCCGCTGGAGTTCCGTCCCACATTCGAGGTGCTGCAGCGTACCGCGGACAGCCTGCGCAAGGAGCTGGACGCGCGCGACCAGGCGTTGAAATCGCTGCGCGAGATCGTCGCCAGCCTGCTGCCGGTCAGCGATGTCGATTCGGCGAGTCCGGGCGACGACATCGCGGCTCTTTCGAAGGTGCTGGCGAAGATGGTGGCCGAGCGCGAAGCCAGCCGGGTGGAACTCGAGCAGGCCAAGGAGGCCGCAGAGGCCGCGAGCCGTGCCAAGAGCGAGTTCCTAGCCAACATGAGCCACGAGATCCGCACGCCGATGAATGGCATCATCGGCATGACCGAACTGGTGCTCGATTCGCGGCTCGACCGCGAGCAGCGCGAGAACGTCGAGATCGTCCAGAGTTCGGCGGAATCGCTGCTGACCATCATCAACGACATCCTCGATTTCTCCAAGATCGAGGCGGGCATGCTCAGCATCGAGACGACGTCGTTCAGCCTGCGACAGGTGGTTCACGAGTCCGTGCAGCCCCTGGTGCAGCGTGCTGCCGAAAAGCATATCGTCCTGCGCTGCGAGATCGCGCCGGATGCGCCGATCCGGTTGTCGAGCGATCCGGTGCGTCTGCGGCAGATCATCACCAACCTGGCGGGCAATGCCATCAAATTCACCGATCGCGGCGAGGTCGTCATCGGCGTGGCGTCAACCGGTCGGGACGACGAGCCCGCCGAACTGCATTTCACCGTGCGCGACACCGGCATCGGCATTCCGGCCGACCGGCTCGAGCATATCTTCAGCGCATTCACCCAGGCCGACAGCTCGACGACCCGCAAATTCGGCGGCACCGGGCTGGGACTAACGATCACGCGGCAGCTGGTCGAGCTGATGGGCGGCCGGATCTGGGTGGAGAGCCAGCCCGGAGTCGGCAGCACCTTCCATTTCACATTGACTGACGCAGGTAGCACGACCCAACCTGCGGCGCCCGTCGCGCCGACCCCGGGCGTTCCCGCAGGCGATGTGGTCAGTGCGATGCTCGACGCCGCGCGCCAGCAGGGGCCCGAGATCCTGCTCGTCGAGGACAACCCGGTCAACCAGAAAGTTGCGCTGGCGCTGCTGGGCCGGCGAGGGTACCGCGTGACACTGGCGCAGAATGGCCAGGAAGCGGTCGACGTGCTGTCGAACCGCACCTTTGCAGCCGTGCTGATGGACATGCAGATGCCCGAGATGGGTGGCATCGAGGCCACGCAGGCGATACGGGCAAGGGAGCGGCAGCGTGACGGCGCGCGCGTGCCCATCATCGCGATGACCGCCAACGCCATGCGCGGCGACAGGGAGGCCTGCATCGAGGCCGGCATGGATGACTACATCTCGAAGCCGATCAAGGCGGAGCTGCTGTTCGATGCGCTCGAACGCTGGACCAGGGTGCGGGCGTAGGTCTGCAGACTCCCGGCAGTGAATTCGCGGCAGCGACCCGCAACAGGCCCCCGTCGTCTGGCAGGCCTGTGCTTGCGCTACCGTTGCGTGTCGCGCGAGAGCCACTCTGCAGATCGCGCGACGATCGATGCGGCGGCTTCTGTATCGCAGCAATCGACGATCTCGACATCGTTCATCGAACGCATCCAGGTGAGCTGGCGCTTGGCGAGCTGGCGCGTGGCGTAGATGCCGCGCTCGCGCAGATCGGCCGCCGGCAGCGTGCCGTCGAGCACCTCCCAGGCCTGGCGGTAGCCGACGCAGCGCATCGAGGGCAGGCGCGCATCGAGCGTGTAGCGTTCGCGCAGGCGGCGCACTTCGTCGAGCATGCCGGCGGCGAGCATGGCATCGAATCGCTGCGCAATGCGCTGGTGCAGCACGCTGCGGTCTGACGGTGCCAGGCAGAGCGCAAGCTGGCGGAAAGGTAGCGCGGCCGGTTTGCGTTTTGCATAGCTCGCGGCAAGCGGCTCGCCGGTCAGGCGCACGATTTCGAGCGCGCGCTGGATGCGTTGCGCATCGGTGGGCTGCAGGCGCGCCGCGGTTTCGGGATCGATCGCCGCGAGCTGGGCATGCAGCACCGGCCAGCCATGGCGCATCGCCGCCTCGTCGATCTGCGCGCGAATGCCGGGGTCGGCTTCCGGCAGTTCCGACAGCCCTTCACGCAGCGCCTTGAAGTAGAGCATGGTGCCGCCTGCCAGCAATGGCACGCGGCCGCGTGCGGTGATCTCGTGCATCAAGCGCACGGCGTCGGCGCGGAATGCCGCGGCGGAGTAGTTCTCCTCCGGCGAGATGATGTCGATCAGGTGGTGTGGGCAGGTGGCGCGTTCTTCGGCGTTCGGCTTGGCGGTGCCGATGTCCATGTCGCGATACACCTGCGCCGAGTCGACGCTGATGATCTCGATCGGGAAACGGCGCGCGATTTCCAGCGCGGCGGCGCTTTTGCCACTTGCGGTCGGGCCGAGCAGCAGGATGGCGGGGGGGGGAGAGGCGTTCAGCGGATCGTCCTCCGGTCGCCAGCCAGGGGATGTGGATGAGGTGGGCGGAGCGGCATCAGATATCACTTGCGCTTGTTGCGATGCCGCCGCCGCGCCGGTCTCGCCCGGCGGGCGAGACCGGCGCGGCCATTCCGATACTGGCGTCGTAAGGCGAATCAGACAGGCATACCCAGGCCCGAATGCTGTGCCTCGAGGGTGGGGAAGCGCCGCCTTCAGCGCGCTGAAAGCTGAAGTGCCTCATTGCCCGCGCATGAACAGTCGGTCGAGGTCGGCGATGGAAAGTTGCGTCCACGTCGGCCGGCCGTGGTTGCACTGGTCGGCGCGTTCGGTGGCTTCCATCTCGCGCAGCAGCGCGTTCATTTCCGGCAGGGCCAGCACGCGATTGGCGCGCACCGCGCCATGGCAGGCGAGCGTGGCGAGCAATTCGTTGCGCCGCGCCTCGATCACGGTGCTGGCGGGAAACTCGCGCAGTTCGGCGAGCAGGGCGCGCACCAGGTCGGCGACCGGCGCGCGCGCCAGCAGCGCCGGCACGCTGCGCACCACGAGTTCGTTCGGCCCGGCGGCGCCAACATCGAAGCCGAGCCGTGCCAGCACATCGGCATGGTCGGTGGCGGCGGCCATCTCCTGCGCCCCGGCGCCGAACACCGCCGGTATCAGCAGGTTCTGCACCGCGGGCGCGCCGTCGAGTACTTGCTTGAGCTTCTCGTACAGGATGCGCTCGTGCGCGGCGTGCATGTCCACCAGCACCAGCCCGGCGGCGTTCTGCGCCAGCACATAGATGCCGTGCAGTTGCGCGATGGCGTAGCCGAGCGGCGGCGCGCCGGTTTCGTCGCTTGCCGGGGCGTTTGCGGCCGGCTCGACCGATGCCCTGGAAGGCGCATGGATATTTGCTCCCAGGCCGGTCCCTTCGGGCGCGTCGGCAGGCGCGAGCGCGCTGCGCGCGAAGGCGAAATAGGCTTCGCGCGGCTGCTCGACGGCGAGCCGCGTCTGCTGCGGCGGCATCCATGCCGGCGCCTGCGCGGCGACCGATTGCGGATGCGCGGCCTGCTGCGTGCCGGGCGTGGCGAGCGAGCGCGTCAGTGCGTGGAAGACGAACTGATGCACCGCGCGCGCGTCGCGGAAACGCACCTCGGTCTTGGCCGGGTGCACGTTCACATCGACCAGCGCCGGGTCGATGTCGAGAAACAGCACGAAGGCCGGATGGCGGGTGCCGTGCAGGATGTCGGCATAGGCCTCACGAAGCGCGTGGGCGAGCAGCTTGTCGCGCACGAAGCGGCGATTGACGTAGAAGAACTGCTCGTCGCGCGTTCCGCGCGAATAGGCGGGCAGGGCGGCATGGCCCGACAGGCGCAGCGGACCGGCGTCGGCCTCGATGACGCGCGCCTGGGCGACGAATTCGTCGCCGAGCAGTTCGGCGACGCGGCGTCCGCTGTCGCTCGCCGGCAGGCGGTGCGACACGCGGCCGTTGTGTGCGAGCTGCAGCGCAATGTCGGGCCGCGCCAGTGCGATGCGGCGGAACACGTCGTCGCAATGCGCGAACTCGGTGGCGTCGGACTTGAGGAACTTGCGCCGCGCCGGAGTGTTGAAGTAGAGGTCGGACACTTCGACCACCGTGCCGGCGCCGAGTGCGGCCGGTGCGGGCGCCGACTCGCCGCCGTGGATGCGCCAGGCGTGCGCGCTGCCCGCCTCGCGGCTGGTCAGCGTGATGCGCGAGACCGCTGCGATCGCCGCCAGCGCCTCGCCGCGAAAGCCCATGGTGGCGACGCGCTCGAGGTCGTCGAGCGTGGCGATTTTGCTCGTCGCGTGGCGCGCGAGCGCGAGCGGCAGGTCACCCTTCGCGATGCCGCCGCCGTCGTCGGCCACGCGGATCTGGCGCACACCGCCTTCGGCGAGCTGCACGTCGATTGTGCGGCTGCCGGCGTCGAGACTGTTCTCGAGCAGTTCCTTGAGCACCGAGGCCGGGCGCTCGACCACCTCGCCGGCGGCGATCTGGTTGATGAGCAGTTCCGGAAGCGCGTGGATGGCAGGCATGGAGGCAGCGGATTATAGCCGGCCGGGTCGCCTGGCCCGCTCGGGTAGAATCGCGCCTTTGCATCGCCGGATTTCTGCCCGCCATGGAGTTGCTCGGCCAGTTCATCGACATCGTCCTGCACCTCGACAAGCACCTCGAGATGCTGCTCGCGCAGTACGGCACCTGGATCTACGCGATCCTGTTCCTGATCATTTTCTGCGAGACCGGCCTCGTGGTGACGCCCTTCCTGCCGGGCGATTCGCTGCTTTTCCTCGCCGGCGCGCTGGCGGCCAAGGGCGGCGGCCTGGAGATCGTGCCCCTGTGCGCCACGCTGACCGCGGCGGCGGTGATCGGCGACAACGTCAATTACTGGGTTGGGCGCTATTTCGGGCCGCGCGTGTTCCGCTGGGAGCAGTCGCGTTTCTTCAACCGCGCCGCCTTCGACAAGACCCACGCCTTCTACGAGAAGCATGGCGGCAAGGCGCTGCTGATTTCGCGCTACTTGCCGCTGGTGCGCACTTTCGCGCCCTTCGTCGCTGGCGTGGCGAAGATGACCTATCCGCGTTTCGTGATGGTGGATTTCCTCGGCGGCCTGACCTGGGTGGTTTCGCTGTGCGTCGCCGGCTACCTGTTCGGCAACGTGCCCTTCATCAAGAACAACCTGACCGCGGTGATCCTCGCCATCATCGGCATCTCGCTGCTGCCGCTCGTCATCGGCTGGTGGCAGCATCGACGTGGCGTCCTGGCTGCACAAAAAGGGTAGTTTTATCAGTTGGATAGGGGTGTTCCGGGTGGCGCGGTAGAATTGTAGCGTCACCGCTGTTCCGCCGCGGCCTGCGACATGCACGGGAACCTGGCTCGGGAGACAGGCTCGAACCTGGGGCCGACCCCGATCCGGGCGGCGGAATTGCGGCGTGACGGCCTTGTCTTCGCGTCCTGGTTACCCTGACATTGAAATCCATCATCGTCCTGATATCCGGCAGAGGCAGCAATCTCGGGGCGATCCTGCGCGCCGGCCTGCAGGCCCAGGTCGCAGCGGTGATCAGCAATCGCCCGGACGCCGCGGGGCTGGCGCTGGCGCGCGCGGCGGACATCGCCACGGCGGTGCTCGACCATCGCGAGTTCGATTCGCGCGAGGCGTTCGATGCCGCGCTGGCCGAGCGTATCGACACCCACGTACCTGCACTGGTGGTGCTGGCCGGGTTCATGCGCGTGCTGACGGCCGGCTTCGTCGATCGCTACCGCGGCCGCATGATCAACATCCATCCGTCGCTGTTGCCTGCCTTCACGGGCCTGGATACGCACCGCCGTGCGCTCGACGCCGGTGTGCGCATCCACGGCTGCACGGTGCATTTCGTGACATCCGATCTCGATGGCGGGCCGATCATCGCCCAGGCCGCGGTGCCGGTTCTGCCCGGCGACGACGAGGCCGCGCTGGCGGCACGTGTGCTCGAGCAGGAGCACCGGCTCTACCCGCAGGCGATCCGCTGGTTTCTCGAGGGCCGGCTGACGCTTGCTCCAAATGGCCGTGCACAACTGGCCGGTGCGGCGGAGGGGGCGCAGTCGTTGATCAACCCGCTGCCGGACCCGGCGGGCGTCTGAGTCCACATGGCCAGGCGCATCGACCGTGCGCTGCTGGGCGCCTTCGTTGTTTCGGCGCTGGCCCATGTCACGCTGGTTGCCGGTCCCGGTTGGGACGTGCCCGAGTTGGCGGAACCCGAGGCACTACGCATCGAGGCGCAGCTGGTAAGCAAGGCGGTCGAGCCGCCTGCCGCCGAGGTCGTTCAGCCGCTGCCGCCGCCGGCATCCAAACCGCGGCCGAAGCCGCGACCCAAGCCCAAGCCGAGGCCGGCCCCCGAACCGACACCGCAGGCGCCGGCGGCCACGATCGGACCGTCGCCTCCGACACCGGAGCCCGAGCCGGCGTCGGTCCCGGCTGAACCGGAGACACCCCGGCCCGAGCCCGCGCAGGCGCTGCCGGATGCGTCGGCAGAAGCAGTCGAAGATATTCAAGTGACTGATAATAAAGGGGATGCGCAGCCAGTTGCCGATTCCGCCGAAGATCAGCCGGAAGAGGGCTTTGCCGGCGCATCCGCTTTGCCACGCGAGGCCCGCATCGCGTTCTCCCTTATACTTGGCAACATTCAGGTCGGAGAAGCGTTTCAGACTTGGCGTCGCGACGAGCGGGGCTACCGGTTGCGCATCGTCATGGAAACAACTGGTGCCGCACGTTTGTTCAAGCCGCTCACCGTCACCCAGACCAGCGCCGGAAGCTTCTATTCAGGCGGCCTCAGACCGCGCCGGTTTTCTTTCGAGCAGACCGGGCGCGACACCTCGAACACGACCTTCGACTGGAAACAGATGAGGCTGACGCTGGACAGGGGCAGCAAGCGGCGCGAGTTTCCGCTGGAACCCGGCGCGCAGGACGTGCTGAGTCTTGCCTACCAGCTCGGAGCAATCGCGAATGCGCGAGGTGTGACCGACGTCGCGGTCGCCAGCGGCAGGAATTTCTACCGCAACGCGCTCGAATGGGTGGGCGAGGATACGGTCAGGACACGGGCGGGCGAGGTGCGAACACTGCACGTGCGCACCACCGGGCGCGACCAGACGACGGAAGTCTGGCTAGCGCCGGAACTGCAGAATCTGCCGGTGCGCATCATGTTCACCGACCGCAACGGCACCGCGACGCAACTGGTGGCCGAGCACATCGAGGCCGACGGCCAGACCCTGCTCGGCAAGGCGCGGGACACGACGGAACAAGCAAAACAACAATGATCATGGTCTTTTCCCTATGCGCGTGACGCCGAAACAACTCAGCGGAGCCTGCGCCGCGCTCAGCGATGCGCTGCGATTCGAACATCCGGCCGACGGCGTGCTGTCCGCCTATTTCCGCGAGCAGAAGGTGCTCGGCGCACGCGATCGTGCCTTCATCGCCGAAACGGTGTACGCGGTGCTGCGCCGCAAGCGCTCGCTGTCGCGCGTGATCGGTGTTCCGGTCACGCCGCGCCGCCTGATCCTGGCGCAACTGGTGCGCCATGCCGGCTTGTCGCAGCGGGCGCTCGAAGGGCTGCTCGAGACCGGCGAGGCCGATTGGCTCGCACGGCTCAAATCCGAGCCTGAGCCCGAACTCACGCTGGCCGAGCAGGCCGACCTGCCTGACTGGCTGGTCGACATGCTGACGCCGCACATGAGCGGCGAGAAACTGCTGGAACTGGCGCGCAGCCTCAACACCGGGGCGCCGCTCGACCTGCGCGTGAACCCGCTCAAGGCCTCGCGCGATGCGGTGCTCGAACAGCTCAAGGCCGACGGCTACGAGGCCGAAGCCGGCAGGATTTCGCCACTGTCGATCCGCCTGCGCAGCAAGCCGGCGCTGACGCGCTACACGCTGTACCAGCAGGGCCAGATCGAGGTGCAGGACGAGGGATCGCAACTGCTGGCCTATCTGGTGGCGCCCAAACGCGGCGAGATGGTGGTCGACTTCTGCGCCGGCGCCGGCGGCAAGACGCTGCTGCTCGGTGCACTGATGCGCTCCACCGGGCGGCTTTATGCCTTCGACGTGTCCGAGAAGCGGCTGGCGCGGCTGCGGCCGCGTGTGGCGCGCGCCGGGCTGTCCAACGTCCATCCGGTGTGCATATCGAGCGAGAACGACGTGCGCGTCAAGCGCCTCGCGGGCAAGATCGACCGCGTGCTGGTCGACGCGCCGTGCAGCGGCTTGGGCACGTTGCGCCGCAATCCCGACCTCAAGTGGCGTCAGACTGCCGAGGGCGTGGCCGAGCTGGTGCGCAAGCAGCAGGACATCCTCTCCGGTGCGGCGCGGCTGGTGAAGCCGGGCGGGCGGCTGGTCTATGCCACCTGCAGCATCCTGCCGCAGGAGAACGAGGACGTGGTCGCGGCGTTTCTCGCGGCACACGAGGATTTCAGCCAGATCCCGGCGACGCGCGTGCTCGGCCAGCAGCAGATCACGCTGGATACCGGCGACGCGCTGCGCCTCTCGCCGCAGCAGCACGACACCGACGGCTTCTATGCGGTCGTGCTGGAGCGCCGCAAGTGAGATCGGCGTGGGGCGTGCCTGTGCTGGCCGCCTCGCTGCTGTTCGCGCAGGTGGTGTCTGCGTTCGACGCGCGGGCGCCGCGCACGATCGCGGCGCGCGGCACGGTCGAAGTCGCCTTCTCGCCGCGTGACGATGCACAGGCTGTGCTGTTGCGTGCCGTGGCGGACGCGCGCAAGGAGATCTACGTCCAGTCCTACCTGTTCACCAGCCGCGCGATCGCGGCCGCGCTGGAGCAGGCGCAGCGACGCGGCGTGCGCGTCGAGGTGCTGGCCGATGCCGGCGCGAGCCGGCAGCGTGGTTCGCAGATCCCGAAGCTGGCCGAGGCGGGCATCGCGGTGGCGATCGAGACGGCCTACGCCAACGCGCACAACAAGGTCATGGTGGTCGATCCGCACGGCGATCGATGCGCGGTGGTGACCGGTTCGTACAATTTCACGCGTTCGGCGCGCGAGCGCAATGCCGAGAACCTGCTGGTGCTGCGCGGCAACCGTCCGCTGGCGCTGGCCTACCTGGATAACTGGCAGCGCCATCGTGCGCAGGCCGTGCCCTACCGGGCGTTCTTGAAACAGCCTGAGTGAGACATAACCGATGAGCCAACGCAAGTCGCCGGTTGAGCTGGTTTCCGAGTTCGTCGATTCCCTCGCGGAACCTGGCGTGGTGTTCGAGTTGCTGATCATCGCGCTGGCGATCGCGGTCGCGCTGATGCTGAGTCGCCATGTGCGCAAACGCCGATTGGCCGATGCGCGGGCCGCGGGCCGCGTGGCCGAACTCGGGCGCGGCAGCGTGCGCCGGCTGACTTTTCCGCTCACCGCGATGCTGCTGGTGCTGCTCGGGCGCGGCATTGCTCACCTGGCCGAATTGCCGACGCAACTGTTCGGCGTGACCATTGCGCTGCTCGGCGCGATGGCGCTGATTCGCATGACGGTGTTCGCGCTGCGCACGGTGTTTGCGCCGTCGGGTTGGCTGGCGGGCTTCGAGCGTGGTTTTGCGGCCCTGGTGTGGGCGTTGTTCGCGTTGCACGTGCTCGGCATCCTGCCCGACATGATCGAGTGGATGGAATCGATCCAGTTCTCGGTCGGCAAGCAGAAGCTCTCGGTGTGGCTGATCCTGCAGGGGCTGGCCACGGTGCTGGTGACGGTGCTCGGTGCCCTGTGGGTCTCGGGCCAGGTCGAATCGCGGCTGATGGCGGCGCAGGGGCTGGATGCCAGCCTGCGTGCGGTGTTCTCGCGCCTGGCCAAGGCACTGCTGCTGCTGGTGGCGATCCTGGTGGCGCTGCCGATGGTGGGCATCGACCTCACCACGCTGTCGGTGTTCGGCGGCGCGCTCGGCGTCGGCCTGGGGCTCGGCCTGCAACGCATCGCCAGCAACTACGTGTCGGGCTTCATCATCCTGCTCGACCGCTCGATCCGCATCGGCAACGTGATCAATGTCGACCGTTTCCGCGGCGAGGTGCGCGAGATCACCACGCGCTACACGGTGTTGCGCAGCACCACGGGCATCGAATCCATCGTGCCGAACGAGATGCTGATCAGCGCCGTGGTGGAGAACGAGACCTTCAGCAATTCGCGCGTGCGCGTTGCGCTGGCGGTTCAGGTGAGCTATCACAGCGACCTCGATTTGGCGATGCGCATCCTGACCGGATGCGCCGACGCGCATCCGCGCGTGCTGGACGATCCTGCCCCGCAGGCTTTCGTCACCGGATTCGCCGACAGCGGCATCAACCTCGAACTCGGGCTGTGGATCGCCGATCCGCAGGAGGGCACGCTCGCGGTGCGCTCGGCGATCAATCTCGAGATCTGGCGCGAATTCAAGCGCCAGGGCATCGAGATCCCGTTCCCGCAGCGCGAGATCAGGCTGCTTCCGGGCGCCACCGCCGAGCAGGGCGGCACGACCGGCTCGCTTGCCTGAGGCGGCAACACAACATCAATATTTTCAGTAGGTTGCGCGTCGTTTTTGTTGACGCGAAGCGCGATTCGCGTAGAATCGCGTGACCCCGATCCCTACTGGAGTTTCCCCCGCATGTTTTCCGGCTTGTTCGACCTGCCCTGGTGGGGCTACGTCGCCGTCACGCTCGTCCTGACTCACATCACCATTGCTGCAGTCACCATCTTCCTGCATCGTCACCAGGCGCACCGCGCGCTCGACCTGCACCCGATTCCCAGCCATTTCTTCCGTTTCTGGCTGTGGATGACCACCGGCATGGTGACCAAGGAATGGGCGGCGATCCACCGCAAGCACCACGCCAAGTGCGAGGGGCCGGAAGATCCGCACAGCCCGCAGCAACTGGGCATCAACCGCGTGCTGTGGGGCGGCGTGTTCCTCTATGTGAAGGAATCGCGCAACAAGGACACCATGGAGCGCTACGGCCACGGCACGCCCGACGACTGGATGGAGAACCACATCTACACGCCGGGCCAGAAGGTCGGCATCGTGATCATGCTGCTGATCGACATCCTCTGCTTCGGCATCTGGCCGGGCGTGCTGATCTGGGGCATCCAGATGATCTGGATTCCGTTCTGGGCGGCAGGCGTCATCAATGGCCTCGGCCACTACTGGGGCTACCGCAATTTCGAATGCGTCGACGCCAGCACCAATCTCGTGCCGTGGGGCATCCTGATCGGCGGTGAGGAACTGCACAACAACCATCACTCGTTCGCCACCTCCGCCAAGCTGTCCGCCAAGTGGTACGAGTTCGACATCGGTTGGCTCTACATCCGCATCCTCGAGACGCTCGGGCTTGCCAAGGTGAAGAAGGTGCTGCCGAAGCCCAAGTTTACCGAGCTGCGCCCGGCGGTCGACCTCGACAACCTGCAGGCCGTCATCACCCATCGCTACGATGTGGCGCGTCGCTACATGGGTTCGCTGCAGTCGATCTACCGCGAGGAGTTGGCCAGGCTGCGCAGCTCGCTCGACAGTCAGCAGGTTTCCGCGCTCAAGCGCTGGTTCCAGCGCGACGGCGAGGTGAGCGCGCAGGATCGCGCCAGCATCGAATCCGCGCTCGCCAAGAGCCAGCGCCTGGAAACCATCTACGCCATGCGCCGTGACCTGACGGCCGTGTGGGAGAAATCAAGCGCCTCGCGCGAGCAGCTGGTCAAGCAGTTGCAGGACTGGTGCCATCGCGCCGAGCAGAGCGGCATCGCCCAGTTGCAGGAGTTCTCGCTGCGGCTGCGGCGCTACGCCGTCTAAAGCCGCCATCGGCGCGCCATGACGTCGATGGCCGCAGGCCCGCTCCGGCGGGCCTTTTCCATTCTGGCAGCCGTGCTTGCCGCGTGTGTCGCCGTGATCATGCCGTGCCGCGCCGAATCTGTTCAGTCTGTGCCATCCGCCGAAAGCAGCCGCCTGCCCGACTGGTTCGTGCGCGAGCTGGCGCGCCTGCAGATTCCGCCCGACGCGGTCTCGCTCTACGCGCGCGACGTGCGCAGCGGCGATGAACTGCTCAGCCACAACGCGCAACTCGCGGTGCGTCCGGCGTCGACGATCAAACTGCTGACATCGTTGCTCGCCTTCGAAGTGCTCGGTGCCGAGCCGGCGTTCCGCACCGAGTTTTATCTCGTCGGCCGCGGTCGGCGCCTGCTGCACAACGGCCAGTTCGAGGGCGACCTGCTGGTGCGCGGCAGCGGCGACCCCACGCTCGACAGCGCGCGGCTCGAGGCGCTTGCCAAACGCCTCGTCAAGCGCGGCGTGCGCACCATCAACGGCGACCTGGTGCTCGACACCAGCAACTTCCCTGCGCGGCGCGAGGACGAGGCGCGTTTCCACGCCGAGGTCGAGGCGCCGTTCAGCGCGCCGCCGCTGCCGCTGATGGTCAACGGCAAGACGGTGACGCTCGTTGTGCGGCCCGAGCCGAGGCCGGATTCACCGTGCGGCGGCGTGTCTGTGGCGCTCGAGCCGGCGCTGTCGAACGTGCGCCTCGAACACGAAATGGGCTACACCACGCAGCCCTGCGACAGCCCGCGCGATGCGCTGGAAATCACCGCACACGGCAGCGCCGACGAGGCGACGATCCGCGTCGCCGGCATGTATCCGCTGGCCTGCGGCGAGTTCCGCCGCAATGTATCGGTGCTGGGCGCCGAGGCCTACTTTGCCGCCGCCTTCGGCGCAGCCTATCGCGCCGCCGGCGGCACGATCCTCGGCGGCCTGCGGCTCGATGCAAAAGGCATTGCGGCGGGCAAGCGCAAGCCCTTCGAATCGATCGTTTCGAGCACGACGCCCGAGATCGTGCGCGAGGTGAACAAGCAGAGCAACAATCTCTGGGCGCAGCAGCTCTTCCTGCGCGTCGGCGCGCAACTCGCCAAAAAATCCGTCGATGCCGTCAGCGCCGCGGGCGCCATCGACGAATGGCTGCGCGAACACCTGCCCGGCGCGCTGCCGGCAAAGCTCGAAAGCGGCGCCGGCCTCTCGATCCACGAGCGCATCAGCGCGCGCGGGCTGGTTGAAATCCTGCAACGCGCGACCGGCGCGGACTATGCCGCCAGCTACTTCGACACGCTCTCGGTGGTTGGCGTCGACGGCACCGCCGCGCTGCGCATGCGCGACACGCCGCTCGTCGGCCGCGCGCGCGTCAAGACAGGCACCGTCTCCGACGCCCGCGGCCTCGCCGGCCGGCTCGAATCCGCGAATGGCCGTAATGTGCTGTTCGCCATCCTGATCAACCATCCGCGCGCCGCCAACGCCACCGGCCTGATCGATCGCCTCGCCGAACGCCTGTTCGCCGGCAACCCGGCCAGAAAATAGCACCGGCCTGAAACCCGCATGGATAGGCGCTCGTGGGCATGCGTGGGCCGAGGTCGCCTTTCCATGCCCCTTGCCGATCACATGTTCCTTTGCCCCAATATCCATGCGGATCGTAGCCGTATGGATGGACGGTCCGCCCGGAGTGTGCCGCCTGTTCCGGCCCGGCGCAGGTTACAGCACTTCTGCAGCGTGGTCGGCAAGCCGCGACCGTTCGCCTCGCTGCAGCGTAACGTGCCCCGAATGCGGCCAGCCCTTGAAGCGGTCGACAACGTAGGTCAGGCCTGAGCTCCCTTCCGTCAGGTAGGGCGTATCGATCTGCGCGATGTTGCCGAGACAGATGACCTTGGTGCCGGGGCCGGCACGCGTGATCAGCGTCTTCATCTGCTTGGGGGTCAGGTTCTGCGCCTCGTCGATGATCAGGATCTTGTTGATGAAGGTACGGCCGCGCATGAAGTTGAGCGACTTGATCTTGATGCGGCTGCGGATCAAGTCCATCGTCGCCGCCCGCCCCCAGTCGCCGCCCGATTCTTCGGTCTTGTTGAGCACGTCGAGGTTGTCTTCCAGCGCACCCATCCAGGGCGCCATCTTTTCTTCTTCGGTGCCGGGCAGGAAGCCGATGTCCTCGCCGACCGGTACCGTCACGCGCGTCATGATGATTTCCGAATAGAGCTTCGACTCGAGAACCTGGGTGAGCCCGGCCGCCAGCGTGAGCAGCGTCTTGCCCGTGCCGGCCTGGCCGAGCAGGGTGATGAAGTCGATCTCGGGGTTCATCAGCAGGTTGAGGGCGAAGTTCTGCTCGCGGTTGCGCGCGGTGATGCCCCAGACGCTGTTCTTCTGGTGAGTGAAATCCTTGAGTGTCTCCAGTACCGCAGTCTTGCCGCTGCGCTCGCGGACGGTGATCTGCAGTTCGCGATCGTTCTTGGGGCTTTCGGGCTGGTAGAGGAATTCGTTGATCAGCAGCTCGGGGCAAAGCGGCCCCTTGACCCGGTACAGGGTATGACCATCACGCTTCCACGACTCCATGTCCTTGCCGTGCGTCTCCCAGAACTCCAGGGGCAGTTCCCGCGTGCCGGTGTAGAGAAGGTCGGTGTCTTCGAGAACCTTGTCGTTGAAGTAATCCTGCGCTTCGAGGCCCAGTGCGCGGGCCTTGATGCGCATGTTGATGTCCTTGGAGACGAGGATCACCGCGCGCTTCGGAAAACGCTGCTTGAGGTGCATGACGACCGCGATGATCTGGTTGTCGCCCTTGGCTGTCGGCAGGGCTGCCGGAAGCGTGGTGTTGATCGCTTCGGTCTGCAGGAACAGACGGCCGGTCGCCAGTTCGTGCGATGGTTCGTAGAGGCCGATACCGCCGTCGATGCCGTCCTCGGAGCCGCTGACGATCTCGTCGAGCAGGCGACTGGCCTGACGGGCGTTGCGCGCGACTTCCGACATGCCCTTCTTGTTGTTGTCGAGTTCCTCGAGCGTCATGATCGGCACGAAGATGTCGTGTTCCTCGAAGCGGAACAGGCTTGTCGGGTCGTGCATCAGCACGTTGGTGTCGAGGACGAACAGCTTGGGTTCCGGCTTGCGTTTTGCGCTCATGTTTCGTTTGCAGGTCTGCGACGGATTGTCGATTGTCGTGGTTCAGAGAGACTGAACGAAGGCCAGCACTTCGTCGACGTGGCCGGGAACCTTGACGCCGCGCCACTCGCCGCGCATTACCCCCTTGTCATCGACCACGAAGGTGCTGCGTTCGATGCCGCGGACCTGCTTGCCGTACATGTTCTTCATCTTGATGACGCCGAACAGGTTGCATACGGTCTCGTCGGCATCGGACAGAAGGTCGAACTGAAAACCCTGCTTGGCCCTGAAATTCTCGTGCGACTTGATCGAGTCGCGCGAAATGCCGACGATCCCGCACCCGGCGGCGCGGAATGCCGCATGGGCGTCGCGAAAGTTCTGACCCTGGGTTGTGCAACCGGGTGTGCTGTCCTTGGGGTAGAAGTAGATGACCAGCTTCGATCCGGCGTGATCCTTCAGGCGGAACACCTTGTCGCCCGTCGAAGGCAGGGTGAAATCGGCGAGCTTCTTGTTCAGCAAGGGATTGTCCTCAAATGATCGTCATGTTTCAGGCAGGCTCCAATGCCTCCGGTTCGGGCATGGGCACGTCTCCCAGGAAGACCGGCCCTTGCGTCATCAGTGTGCCGCTGCGGCCGGGCACGCCCGATCGCAGTATCTCGCATCGCGGCAGTGCGGTGAGGTCCAGCGAGTCAAAAATCGCGCGCGTTGCAACAAGTTCGTAACCTTGCGCACGCCAGCCCTCGAGGAGGCGATCGAAGACCGGGGCGAGGCGCATGCCCTCCAGTTCGGCATGGAGGGTGTACACATGCGGCGGCGTCCGCGCGTCGGCCGTCAGTCGCAGCACGTGATCCGCTACGTTGCCGGTTTCGATGCCGTCGAGGCCGATCAGTTCATCCAGCGTCGGGAGGGTGGTCGGCAACTGCGGACATCCAACGATCTCGGCGTCCTGAACCGGATAGAACGGCGTATCGCCGCGGGCGTCGGAACAATAGTCGAAGCCCATCCGCTGCGTCAGTCGAAATGCGTGACGGTTCATCTGCCAGCCGGCCGCGCCATGGGTCAGCGGCGGAGAGCCGAACACCTCGACGTAGCGATCAAAAGCAAGCTGCATTTCACGCTGCGTCCACGCAGCGTCGGCATGCTCCACGCCATCCTGCCAGCGTATGTGATCCCAGGTATGAATGCCGGTCTCGTGCCCTGCATTCGTGACGGCACGCATGATATCGGCACAGCGTCGGCCGATGTCCGGTCCCGGAAGCAGGGTGCCGTAGAGCAGCGTCTGGATGCCGTAATGCTCGACCACCGACGTCCGTTTCACCTTGCCGAGGAATCCCGGTCTGAGCACACGCTTGATCGCCCGTCCGGTGTGGTCCGGTCCGAGGGAGAAGAGGAACGTGCCTTTTGCCCCGTGGCGTTGCAGCAAGTCGAGCAACCGCGGTACGCCTTGCAGCGTGCCGCGATAGGTGTCGACGTCGATCTTCAGTCCGAGCAGGCGTCGGTCGCCGGACATCGAGCGTCAGTCCACGAGGCCGCGCGCTTCGGCAACGTGGGTCCGGTAGGCTTCGAATACGTTGCGAAGGGCCGCTTCCATCGTTACCTGGGGCGCCCAGTCGAGATCCGCCTTCGTGTTGTCGATCTTTGGCACCCGATTCTGCACGTCCTGATAACCCTTGCCATAGTAGGCGCCGGATGTCGTCTCGACGATCTGCACTTTTTCGGCGCTGTCGCGATACTCGGGATACTCCTTCGCCATGGCGAGCATCATCGTTGCGAGCTCGCGCACCGAGTAGTTGTTCGCCGGATTGCCGATGTTGTAGATGTTCCCGCTTGCGATGCCGTCCTTGTTCGCGATGATCTTCATCAGGGCGGAGATGCCGTCGTCGATGTACGTGAAGGCGCGCTTCTGATGCCCGCCATCGACCAGCTTGATCGGCTCGCCGCGCACGATGTGGCCGAGGAACTGGGTAATGACCCGGGAACTGCCCTCCTTCGGGGTATGGATCGAGTCCAGTCCCGGTCCGATCCAGTTGAAGGGACGGAACAGCGTGTAGTCGAGGTCTTCCTGCTGGCCGTATCCGGCGATCACCCGATCCATGAGCTGCTTGGCACACGCGTAGATCCAGCGTGGCTTGTTGATCGGGCCGTAAACAAGCTCGGAATTCTCCGGATCGAATTCGCCATCTTTGCACATGCCGTAAACTTCCGAGGTCGACGGGAAGATTACGCGCTTGCCGTACTTGACGCAGTCACGCACGATTGGAAGGTTGGCCTCGAAATCCAGCTCGAACACGCGTAGCGGTTCCTGGACGTAGGTTGCAGGCGTCGCGATGGCCACGAGCGGCAGAACCGTGTCGCATTTCTTGACGTGATAGGCGATCCACTCCTTGTTGATCGTGATGTCGCCTTCGAAGAAATGGAAGCGGCGGTTCTCCACGAGATCCGCGACACGATCCGTCTGCATGTCCATGCCATAGACGTCCCAGTCAGTGGTGTCGAGGATGCGTTTGGACAAGTGATGGCCGATGAAGCCATTGACGCCGAGTATCAGGACCTTCTTCATTTCAGTTCCAATAAGAGATGAAATTACAAATCAGGACAGCAGGTGGGGGCCACGGCCGAACCGCTGGGAAAAGGATACGGCATCCAGGGCAATGCCATCGCATTCCACGTCGATGATGCGCAGGACGCCGCCATCGCGGCAATGCACGACGAGACGGTCGGACTCCCGCACGAGTATGGCTGACTCCCGGGCGGGCCCGCTCGCAGGCACCACTTGCGTACGGAGCAGCCTGGCGTTCAGACCCATGAATTCGAACCAGGCGCCCGGATAGGGCGGTGCAACCGCGCGCACCAGATCATGAATGGCGCGTGCCGGTTGCTTCCAGTCGATGCGTCCGTCTTCCGGTCTGCGGCCCCCGAAATAGCTGCCCCGCGAGAGGTCCTGAGGCCGATGTACCGCCGTGCCAGCCATCAGGGCGGGAAGCACGCCGTCGAGCGCAATTTCTGCCGCGACGGTGACCTTGGCGAAGACATCGCGCGCCGTGTCGTCGGGGAGGATCGGTACCGCCTGCTGGGCGACGATGTCACCTGCGTCGGGTTTTGCAACCATGCGGTGCAGGGTTGCGCCGGTTTCGCGCTCGCCGTGAATGATCGCCCAATTGACGGGAACGCGTCCGCGGTAGCGGGGCAGAAGGGAACCGTGCATGTTGTAGGCGCCGCGGGGAGCAAGATCCAGAACCTCTGCGCCCAGCATGTGCCGGTAATAGAACGAAAAGATGAAATCGGGCCGGGCAGCCCGGATGTCCGCGATGCAATTCGGCGCGTTCGGGTCGTCGGGCGTGACCACGTTCAGGTCGTGCAGCCGTGCCAGCCTTGCAACACTTCCGAACCAGATGTTCTCGTCGGGTCTGTCGCGATGGGTGACGACCAGCGCCACATCAACGCCATGGGCGAGCAATACCGAAAGGCAGCGCACGCCGACGTCGTGGTAGGCGAACACGACAGCGCGTATCACGAGGAAGGCCGGACGAAATGCGATGCGCCCGCCGCGGCGGCACCGTGTCGGGACAGATCCTGCTTCTGCTCCTCGGTCTCCAGGATTGTCTGAACCACGTAGCGCGGCCGGTGGCGCACCTGCTGGTAAATCCGTCCGACATACTCGCCGATGATTCCCAGTGAAAAGAGCATCAGGCCAGTCAGGAAGAATTCCAGGATGTCGCGATCCCAGACCACGTAGATGCCGTCGCTAAGCCCCCGGCTTGCGAGTCGCTGAAAGATTACGAACACGTAAACGGCGATCGAGAACATCGAGACAAGCATGCCGATCAGCGAAACCAGTTGGAGCGGGACCAGCGAGAAGCCGGTCATCAAATCGAAATTCAGGCGGATCAGGCTGTAAAGCGAATACTTCGATTCGCCCGCGGCACGTTCTTCGTGCCCGACCTCGATCTCGACCGGGCGCTTGGCAAACGTGTACGCGAGCGCCGGCACGAAGGTGCTGACCTCCCGGCAGACATTCACCATTTCAACGACATTGCGCGCGTATCCACGGAACATGCACCCCTGGTCGGTAATCCGGATACGGGTGGTTTTTTCCCGGATCGAATTGATGGCGCGCGACGCGTAGCGACGGAACACCGAATCCTGACGGTTGCGTCGTATCGTGCCGACGTAGTCATAACCCTCGCGAAGCTTTTCCACGACGCGCCCGATTTCTTCCGGCGGATTCTGCAGGTCGGCATCCAGTGTGATCACCAGATCTCCGCGACAATGTTCGAAGGCGGCCATGATGGCCATGTGCTGACCGAAATTGGCGGCAAACAACACGACGCGGGTCACATCCGGTCGACGACGGAACTGCGCTTCCAGGATGTCTGCGGAACGGTCGCGGCTGCCATCATTGACGAACACGATTTCGTAAGTGATGGACAAGGCGTCCAGTGCCGGATAAAGGCGCTGGAAAAGCTGATCGAGGCCGGCTTCTTCGTTAAACACCGGGATGACGATCGAAACCTCCGGGCGGTTCATTCCATCGCTCCGCGCATTACCTGGCGCAGCACGCCGCATACGCGGTCGACGTCCCCGTCCTGCATGGCCGGGAACAAAGGCAGGGTCACGGTTCGCGCACCGATGCGCTCCGCGTTTGGACAATCACCCTCCTTCCATCCCGCGCGGCGGTAGGCGGAAAACAAATGCATGGCCGGATAATGCACCCCGATTCCGATGCCTTTTGCGTGCATTCGTCGAAGGAATTCGCCACGCGAGATCGCGAGGCGCTCAAGCGGAAGCAATACCTGAAACATATGCCAGTTGCTTTGCTCGAAATCGGCAACGGGTAGCCCCAGATGCAGTGACGCGTCGAGCGAAGCGAAGTAGCGCCGGGCGAGGTCGCGCCGACGCGTATTGAATGCATCCAATGACGGCAATTGACCCAGTCCGATGCGCGCGGCAATGTCGGTCATGTTGAACTTGCCGCTGATCTCTTCGATCTCCATCCCCATGTCTGCATCACGCACCACACCCTGCAATCTGAGGCGCTCGCAGCGCGCGGCTTCGGCATCGTCGTTGAGGACGAGGCAGCCTCCTTCACCGGTCGTCATGTTTTTGTTGGCGTGGAAGCTGAATGAAACCAGGTCACCGAAGCTGCCGATTCGCCGGCCCTTCCAGTTCGACCCCATGGACTGCGCGGCGTCTTCGACGACGCGCAGGTTGTAGCTGTTGGCGAAATCGTAGAGCGCGTCGCGATCGACCGGCAGGCCGCCGAGGTCCACCGGCATGACAGCCCGCGTCACTGGAGAGATGACGTCCTCGGCGCGCTGAAGGTCGATGTTGCGCGTGACCGGATCGACATCCACGAAAACCGGCCTGGCGCCGCGTCGAGCGATCACGTTGCCGGTTGCCGCCCAGGTGAGCGGCGTCGTGATGACCTCGTCGCCGGGGCCGATGTCGCACAGCGCCAGCGCGAGTTCCAGCGTCGCGGTTCCGGAATTTGCGACCCGTACCGGCCGTCCGCCGAAATAGGTTGCCAGGGCAGCCTCGAACTCGCGGCATTTCGCGCCGGTGGTCAGCCATCCGGAGCGCAGCACGTCGGCCACGCCGGCGATCGTGTCGTCGTCGATCGATGGACGGGTGAACGGAAGGAAGTCGGGGGAGGTCATTTTGTCGATTTTTCTTCAGGAAGATCTAGCAACGATGAACACCCCGAGAACGATGACCCCGATTCCCAACATCCGAGTTGCGTTGACGGCTTCACCGAGCCACAGGTAGGCGACGATAGCGTTGACCACATAGCCGATCGACAGCATCGGATAGGCAATCGATACCGGTACCCTGGAAAGGGCCATGATCCAGACCACCAGGCTGATTGCGTAGCACATCATGCCGGTGAGGATGTGCGGTTCGGTGGCCAGCTTCCAACCCACCGGAACGAGATTGTCGAGGTGGAACTCGAAATGCCCGACCGCATTGGTGCCGGCTTTGAGAAGCAACTGGGCTGCCGCGTTCAGCAGGACGCCGGTGAGGATCAGGGCAAACGAAAGGGTGGTCATGAATCTCCGGGGTCCGGCTTGCTGATGACGACGTGGCGCGGGTCGCGCGCCACGATTCGCATCGGCAGGCCGCGGGATTCGAGCTCCGCGCGCGTGTTTTCGGCCATTACCGCAAAAGCCTGGGGTTCGGCCCGCCAGCGAAGTTCGAATTCTGCCATGGATGGAACGCCGCGCTCGGGTTCGAGGGACAGTCCGAACTCCATTTCATCTCGATATTCGACAAGAGTCAGGTTGCGCTGGAGGTAGTACGGAAGGGTGTGATCGAACTCCCGGACGACGAACAAGGGTGCCTCGGCCGGAATCTGGTGTCGCAGCTCGCGGGACAGCCGCCACGCTGAATGGCTGTCGCTCAGCGTTTCATGCCCGAGCATGGCCATCAGGGCGAAACCGGTGGCACCGCAGGCGACTGCCACGACAGCCCGACCGGGGTTCGCAGCGATCAACCGCAATGCCACGAGAGATGCCGCAAGCCACAGGGCGGAACTGGCGACCAGCCAGCCACGGTAGCGCGAGAAAGCGGCAAGGGATTCGGGGTTGGCGATGTACGCAGGCACCACCAGTGTGAGGAGCAGCAAGACGGCGGCCAGCAATGCAACGGCGACGAAATGGAGTCGCAGGAGGCGCGTCGGGATCTGCGTGAGAAAGTGGCCAACCAGCATCGCCAGGGCGGGCAGCACCGGGAGTATGTACGAGGGCAGTTTCGAGCCGGAAGCACTGAAGAATGCCACCGTGAAGGCGCACCAGCAGATCAGCAACCGCAGTGCGGGCCCGGACCGGTCGGCTTGTTTCCATCCCGCGATCAGTGCATGCAGTGCGATCAGGCTCCAAGGCATTGCGGCGGCAAGCAGCAGCGGGCCGTAGTACCACCAGGGTTGGACGCGCCGGTGTTCAGTGGTCAGGAAGCGTGTCAGATGTTCGTGCAGGAAGTAGAAGTCCGCGAACTCCGGCGTCCGGAGTTGCGCGAGGATGTGCCAAGGTGCAGCCAGCATCAGGAGCAGGGCGATTCCGGGCAGAATCCTCAGCCCTCGCCATGGAGCCGTGTCGCGGGTCAGAATCGAATAAGCGATCAGTGTTCCACCGGGAATCAGTAATGCAATCAATCCCTTGCTCAAGACTGCAAAAGCCATGGCCGCCCAGGCCAGAGCCATCCAGTTGCGTCCGGCGCGCGACGACGCAGGACCATGGTTCGACAGCAGGAAACTGCATAGTGCAAGCTCGAGAAAGAAGCACAAACCCATATCGAGCGTGTTTAGATGGCCGATCACGAAATAGAACAGGCTGGTACCGAGCGCGAGCCCGGCCAGGATTCCTGCCGACCTGCCGAATACCCGGGATCCGGTGAACGCGACGAGCAGTATGCCAAGGAATCCGGTTGTTGCAGGCCATATCCTCGCCACCCAGTCATGTTCCCCGAAAGCGCGAAACGCGGCGGCGGTCGTCCAGTATTGGAGCGGGGGTTTCTCTAGGTAGATCAACCCGTTGAGGCGTGGCGTGACCCAGTCTCCGGAGGCTGCCATCTCGCGGGCGATCGCTGCGTAACGGCCCTCGTCCGGGCGTATCAGCTTGCGGTGGTCAAGCGAACCGAACCAGATGGCCGCAAACAACACAGTGAGAATCGCGAGCGCACGTCGCGAAAGGAAGCGATCCGACAAATCGATGATTGGCCATGGCCATCGGCAAAGGATTGGAGCGAATTGTCCAATTCCGGGATTAGCCGAAAATGATGGCCGATCAGGAAATTCGGTCGAACAGGAGTGCCGCTGCGACCCGACGTCCTTCGCCGGTGAGAATGTTGTAGGTTCGGCAAGCAGCGCCCAGGTCCATGATTTCGAACCCGATTCCGGCTTCCATCAAGGGGCGCAGGAGCGCAGCCGCGGGAAAGCGCTGCTGCTGCCCGGTACCAAGCAGAACAACGCCGGGGTCAAGCTTGGCAAGCCGTTCGAAATCCTTTGCTTGCAGCCCGCCAAAGCCGGACGAGCTCCAATCCTCCATGACGGAGTCGGGCAGCACGACGATGCTGTGCTCGTAACGTACGGATTTGTTCAGTTCGACGAAACCGTCCCCATACCCTGTGAACAGGTTTTTCGCCTCACGATTGTCGAGATGGAGTTTCAAAACGGATATATCCCTTTGATTGCGAGGGAATTCGAGGTCGGGTAGGATTATACCTTTCCGCGCAGCTTCGACTGCCGAGAGTCTTCCGTCAGGCGCGGGCAGCCGGCAAAAGGCCCCTTCGCCGTAGAACCTTTCCGAATGAACGGCAGGCAGGACTCGTCAGCCCTGTGCGCCCGAACGACCCGATTTGCAAAGAAAGGACGGCCCGTCTTGACAGCCAGCCCGCTGCGCGCCGCGACCCCCGGCGACCGACCGCACGAACACGACCCCCTGCGGGCGCCGATACTCAAATCCGCCAAGCTCGCCAACGTCTGCTATGACATCCGCGGCCCGGTGCTGCAGCGGGCCAAGGAGATGGAGGAAGACGGTCAGCGCATCATCAAGTTGAATATCGGCAATCCGGCGCCGTTTGGCTTCGAGGCGCCGGACGAGATCGTCCAGGACGTCATCCACAATCTTCCGCAGGCGTCCGGCTATTGTGACTCGAAGGGGTTGTTCGCCGCGCGCAAGGCGATCATGCACGAGACGCAGCGCAAGCACATTCGCGGCGTGACGATCGAAGACATCATCATCGGCAACGGGGTTTCCGAATTGATCGTCATGGCGCAGCAGGCGCTGCTGAACAATGGCGACGAGGTTCTCGTTCCCGCTCCCGACTATCCGCTCTGGACCGCCGCGGTGAGCTTGGCGGGCGGTACCGCGCGACACTATCTGTGCGACGAGGGTGCCGGCTGGCTCCCGGATCTCGACGACATCCGCGCGAAAATCAATCCGCGTACTCGCGCGATGGTCGTGATCAATCCCAACAATCCAACCGGCGCACTGTATCCACCCGAGTTCCTGCTCGAACTGCTCGAGATCGCACGCAAGCACCGGCTCATCGTATTCGCCGACGAGATTTACGACAAGGTTCTATACGATGGCGCGCAGCATACATCGCTCGCCTCCTTGGTCGACGATGTCTTTTGCATCACCTTCAATGGGTTGTCGAAGAACTATCGGGCCTGCGGCTACCGTGCCGGATGGATGGTCATATCGGGAGAAAAGAGCCATGCCCGCGACTACATCGAAGGCCTCAACATGCTGGCTTCGATGCGCTTGTGCGCCAATGTGCCGGCGCAATACGCGATCCAGACCGCGCTTGGCGGATATCAGAGTATCGACGACCTCGTCGTTCCGACCGGGCGGCTGGGCAAGCAGCGCGATCTCGCGTGGAAACTGCTTACCGATCTGCCGGGTGTGACCTGCGTCAAACCCCAGGCGGCGATGTATCTTTTCCCGCGTCTCGATCCGAAGATGTACCCGATCGTCGATGACCAGCAGTTCATCCTCGATCTGCTGCTGGAAGAGAAGGTGCTCCTCGTGCAGGGAACCGGCTTCAACTGGCCGCGACCGGACCACGTTCGGGTCGTGTTTCTTCCGAATGCCGATGATCTGACCGAGGCGATCGGGCGTATCGGCCGGTTCCTCGAATACTGGCGCAAACGTCACGGAAGCTGAGTTGAAACTTATTGACGTGACGGATGCTGCGGGGCGGGTCGTCGAGCCTGAATGGTTGCGAAAGGCTGGAGCCGTGTTTCGGCAATTGCGTGAAAGTTTGCCGTGCGACTGCGCGCGTCGACTCGGGGCGGTATTCTCCGGCGGCGGGCGGATGACCCTGGCCGTGGAAGGCAATGCGGTGCGGTCTCTCGCTGTGTGGCGCCTGATCGACAACATTTGCGAAGGGCGACGCTTCCATTTCGACGATCTCGTGACCGACGTGCAGGCGCGGTCGCGGGGAGCAGGCGCCCGTCTGCTTGCGGCGCTCGAAGAAAGAGCAGTGCGCGCCGGTAGTACGGTTGTCGCGCTCGACTCGGGCACGCAACGGGTCGGGGCGCACAAATTCTATTTCGGTGCGGGATACGTGATCCCCTCATTCAGTTTCAGGAAGACCATTACATGAAACCCATCAACGTTGGATTGCTCGGTATCGGCACTGTGGGCGGCGGCACGTTTACGGTGCTCGCGCGCAACGGAGAAGAGATTACGCGACGCGCAGGGCGCCCCATCCGCATCACGGTCGTCGCGGACAAGAACACGGAGCTGGCGCGCAAGGTGACCGCAGGTGCAGCACGCGTCACCGATGATGCATTTTCAGTCGTGACCGACCCGGAAGTCGATATCGTCGTCGAACTCATTGGCGGCTATGGCGTGGCGCGGGAACTCGTTCTGAAGGCCATCGAGTACGGCAAACACGTGGTTACCGCCAACAAGGCTCTGCTTGCCACGCACGGCAACGAGATCTTCGCTGCGGCCCAGAAAAAGGGCGTCATGGTCGGTTTCGAGGCCGCCGTTGCTGGCGGCATACCGATCATCAAGGCGCTGCGTGAAGGGCTTACCGCAAACCGCATCCAGTGGATTGCGGGCATCATCAACGGAACGACGAACTTCATTCTTTCGGAGATGCGTGAAAAGGGCATGTCCTTCGAATCCGTGCTTGCCGAGGCGCAGAAGCTCGGCTATGCAGAGGCAGATCCGACATTCGATATCGAGGGAATCGACGCTGCGCACAAACTGTCGATCATGAGCGCGATCGCATTCGGAATTCCGATGCAATTCGACAAGTGCTATACCGAAGGCATCTCCAGGCTGACGCGCGAGGACATCGCCTATGCCGAGCAGCTGGGTTACCGCATCAAGCTGCTCGGCATCACCAAGCGCAAAGCACATGGCGTCGAATTGCGGGTGCACCCGACGCTCATTCCGGCGAAGCGTCTGATTGCGAATGTCGAGGGCGTCATGAACGCGGTACTGGTGCAGGGCGATGCCGTTGGGGCAACGATGTACTACGGGCGTGGCGCAGGTGCCGAACCGACAGGCAGTTCGGTCGTTGCCGACCTGGTCGACATTACCCGCATGCACACTGCGGACCCGGAGCACCGCGTTCCGCACCTTGCGTTCCAGCCCGATCGCCTGGCTGACCTGCCGATCCTTCCGATGGACGAGGTGGAGACGGCCTACTACCTGCGCATGCGCGTTGCCGACAAGCCGGGCGTGTTGGCAGATGTCACGCGGATACTCGCAGATCTCAACATCTCGATCGATGCGATGGTGCAGAAGGAGCCGTCCGAGGGCGAGGATCAGACCGATATCATCCTTCTCACGCATCTTACCCTCGAAAAGCACATCAATTCGGCGATCGGCCGCATTGAGTCGCTGGAAACCGTGACGGGCAAGGTAACCCGGATCCGCATGGAGGAACTCGGGGCGCGCTGAGCAATTCGTGGAGCCGGCCAACGCCGCAGGGGGCGCATTGGAACGCATTGCGGAAGAAGGGGATTTCCCGGGTACCGATACCTATCCCGGCGTGCAGCCGGCATTGCAGGCCGAGCGCACCCTGGGTGAGATCCGTCGCTTTCTCGATGCCTTCGATGGTTTCGCGTTTGTTTTCCTGTTGTCCTGTGCACAGGCGGCCTCGGACCAGATTCGCGACCGCCTCCGGGAATCGCTGGGCTTGCGCGCCAGGACGCTGGAGGTTTTCGATCCGAAGGAGGCGGCTTCGGTCGCACAGGTATTTCCCCGCATCCTCAAGCCAGCGGTGCCCGGTGGCAATGCCGGATCTCCTCTCTGGATCGATCTGGCCTGCGAGAACGACGATGCGGATTTCCATGCCGCGAGGGTGGATCTGCTGCGCGCCCTGATCGTCGAGCGTGAACGCCTGTCGCGCGATCTGGCGCGGCCGATGCTGGTTGTGCTCCCCGCACAGTCACGCGGCATGCTTGCCGAGATGATCCCGCTCAACCTGGACTATCTGGTGCTGCGCATCGATGGCGAACGGGTCGTGGAGTCAGCCGAGAAGCAGGGCGACGCTGTCCCGGACCCAGAGGATCGTGCGCTGGTCCAGCCCGAGATCGGGCCCTCGCGCGATCCGGCGATGCCGTCCGTTTCGCGCTGGAAGGAAAGGCGCGGTTCGCGGTCGGATGACGAACTTTCGATCAGCGACGGCTTCGCCGCAATCGATGCGGCCATCACCCAAGGATATTTCGAACTTGCCAGAAGCGTTGCGGATCAGGTACTGATGGTTGCCAAAAGCCGCCAGCCGGACACGGAAAGGGGGTGGCGCGAACTCGCCGGCGCCTACGATCGTGTCGGTGACATCGCCCTGCATTTCGGGAATTCGGAGAATGCAGGAGAAGCCTATCGCGAGGCCCTGCGTGTGAGGCAGCGCTGGATGCGGCTGATGCCCGGCCACGATGCCTCTCGCGAGCTGTCTCTGTCGTGGAACCGCATCGGCGACCTGGCGCTGGATGAAGGCCATCTGGACGATGCCGACCGCGCATTCCGCGAGGCGCTGGCGATAAGGCAGGATCTCGATTGGGAACTGCATACACCGCAGACGGCGCGTGATCTCTCGGTCTCGTTCAATCGAGTTGGCGACACCGCGCGCAAGCTCGGCAACTTCGACTACGCATGGCGTGCCTACATGGACAGCCTGAAGCTGCGCCACGAGCTGCACGAGGCGCACCCCAGTGTCGCCTCGGCGCGTGACGTCGCCCTATCGTGGGAGAAGGTGGGTGATGCGGCGCTCGACCTCGGCCTGCTCGACAAGGCCGCCACCGCATATCGAGAATGTCTCTGGCTGCGCGACCAGGTATTCGGTGCGATGCCCACGCTTGCGGCGCGCCGCGACGTTGCTGTCGCGTGGGAGAAGATCGGCAATGTCGCGCGCCAGGCAAATCGGCTCGAGGATGCCGACACCGCCTACCGCGAGTGCCTGGCGCGGCGCCAGCGTCTTCATGAAGAGGCGCCAAGCATCGAGAGCGCGCGCGATCTGGCGAATGCATGGGACCGCATCGGCAATATCGCGCGCACCGGCAAGCGCATGGACCCCGCGCAGCTTGCGTATAGCGAGAGTCTCGCGCTGCGCCAGAAGCTGCACGGGGAATCGCCGACACCGCGTACGGCACAGGATCTCGCAGTATCTTGGGACAAGATTGGTGGACTCGCCCGCAGCTCGGGCGATTTTGCCGCGGCCGAGACGGCGTTTCGCAACGCGCTGCAACTGCGCACCGATGCGCACGCCCAGTCGCCCACGCCGGAGCTAGCCCGAGCCCTGGCGGTTTCGTGGGACAAGATAGGCGACATCGAGCGCAACAAGCAGCGCAACGAGCAAGCCGGTTGGGCTTATCGAGAAAGTCTCGCCATCCGGCAACAGCTTCATCGCAACAGCGGTTCGCTGCAGACGCGGCGCGACCTTGCCAGTTCGTGGGACAAGGTCGGCGATGCTGCGCGCCTTGCGGGCCGCTCCTCGGACGCCCGCCATGCCTATCGCGAGAGCCTCGGGCTGCGTCGCTGGCTGGCGCGCGAGGCGCCGGGTCCGATCGCACAACGGCACCTTGCCGTTTCGATGGAACGCATCGGCGACAGTGCGCTGGAGATGGGGCAGGATGCCGAAGCCGAAGAGGCGTTCCAGGAAGGCATCGAGATCCTCGAGAAGCTTTCGGCGGAAGTTGGCGAAAGCGTCGAGATCCTCGGCGGCCTCTCCACGCTTTACGAGCGTATGGCATACGTTGCGAGCCGTCTTGGCCGCAAGGACAGCAAGGCCTGGCTCGACGGCGCGGAGCGGATTCTTGAGCGTCTGCGCCAGTCGGCGCCCGAATACCCTGAATACGAAAAGCGGCTCAATGCCTTGCGTGCGCTGCGGCAGTCGCGGGATGCGCGCCAGGAAGAACGAAAAGAGAGGAATTGATGGAGTATGTCAGCACACGCGGCGGCGGAAGCACGCCCGGAACCCCGAGCCGATTCACCGACATCCTGCTCGGCGGCCTCATGCCAGATGGCGGGCTTGCGATGCCGGTCGCCTATCCGCGCCTGAGTGCGACCGATCTCGCCGCGATGCGTCGCATGAACTACCGGGAGCTTGCATTCTCGCTGCTCTCGCTGTTCGCCGACGACATTCCGGCGGCCGATCTGGCCGCGATCGTCGACCAGACTTACACCCCGGAGGTCTATCGCAATGCACGCGACGACGAGAATCCGCGGGACATAACGCCGGTACGCAAGCTGGAACCGGGTTTGCATCTGCTTGCGCTTTCGAACGGCCCGACGCTGGCGTTCAAGGACATCGCGATGCAACTTCTGGGCAACCTGTTCGAGTACGCGTTGGGGCGGGCAAACCAGAGTCTCAACATCCTCGGTGCGACGAGCGGCGACACCGGATCGTCCGCCGAGTACGCAATGCGCGGCAAGCGGGGCATCCGCGTATTCATGCTTTCTCCGCACGGCAAGATGAGTGCGTTCCAGACCGCGCAGATGTTCAGCCTGCAGGATCCGAACATCCACAACCTCGCGGTGCGCGGCGTATTCGACGACTGTCAGGACATCGTCAAGGCGGTGTCCAATGATCACGCGTTCAAGGCGCGTTACCGCATCGGCACGGTGAACTCGATCAACTGGGCGCGTGTCTCGGCGCAGATCGTGTACTACTTCAAGGCCTATTTCGCAGTGACGGAAAACGACAGCCAGCCGGTGAGCTTCTCGGTGCCGTCGGGCAACTTCGGCAACATCTGTGCCGGCCATATTGCGCGCATGATGGGCCTGCCGATCCGCAAGCTGATCCTGGCGACCAACGAGAACGACGTACTCGACGAATTCTTCCGTACCGGCGTCTATCGCCCGCGCGCCACCGCCGAGACGCGCCAGACGTCGAGTCCCTCGATGGACATCTCCAAGGCGTCCAACTTCGAGCGATTCGTATTCGACCTTGTCGATCGTGATGCCGGGAAGGTGCGCGAACTCTGGGCAGCAGTGGATGCAGGTGGGGCGTTCGATCTGTCCGGCACGCCGCTGTTCGGACGCATCGCCGATTTCGGGTTCGCATCAGGCCGCAGTACGCACGCCGATCGCCTCGAGACGATCCGCGACGTCTATCGGCGCTACGGCCTGATGATCGACACCCATACCGCGGATGGCATCAAGGTCGGCCGCGAACACCGGGAACCGGGTGTCCCGCTGGTCTGTCTCGAGACGGCCCTGCCGGCGAAATTTGCTGAAACGATTCGTGAAGCGCTCGATTGCGAGCCGCCGCGTCCGGCGGGTTTCGAGAACATCGAAACACTGCCGCAGCGCGCCGAAGTGATCGATGCTGACGTGGTGCAGGTGAAGGACTACATCGCCCGCCACGCCCCGGAATGAGTTTCTCCGACGCGCGCCAGACCTGGGACGCGCGCTACAGCCGCGAAGATTTCCTCTTCGGTACCGAGCCGAACGCATTTCTATCGGCGCAGGCGCACCGCCTCGAGCCTGGCAGTCGGGCGCTATGTGTCGCGGATGGGGAGGGGCGCAACAGTGTCTGGCTCGCCGGGCTCGGCCTCGAAGTCGACGCTTTCGATATCTCGCCGGTCGCGGTTGCCAAGGCGCGTGCGCTGGCATCCCAGCAACGGGTTAGCGTTCGCCACGCGATTGCCGACATCCTCCACCTTGAATGGCCCGATGCCCGCTACGACGTCATCGCTGCAATCTTCATCCAGTTTGCATCGCCCGATGAGCGCGCGGCGATCTTCGCTGGCTTCGTGCAGTCCTTGCGGCCGGGCGGCGTGCTTTTACTGCAGGGGTATCGCCCGGAACAACTCGCCTATCGCACCGGCGGGCCGCCGTTTGCCGAAAACATGTACTCCGAGCCTCTGCTGCGCGAGGCGTTCGCGGCGCTCGACATCCACCACCTGCACAGTCATGACGACATCGTGTGCGAGGGCGAGGGGCACAACGGCATGTCGGCGCTGATCGACCTGGTTGCAGTCAAGCCGCGCCGGGTGACCGAGGGTTACAGATAGAGTACGGCGGGAAACACGGTTGCGGCAAGTACGTAGATCAGCCACTCGAGGTTGTAGCGTGCCAGATAGCCGGTGAAGTGCAGGACGAGCACCGCGATGGCGAGCAGGTAATAGAGGATGAAGAGCATCCTGCGGGTTCCAGTCTGGAGTGTGAATGGATTATGGCCGCGCCCGCCGCTGGCGGGGGCTTGCCCCAGCGCGTTTATAACTGTTGGCGCGGCCTGCGGCAATAGTGCAGCACCAATTTCACGCTTCGACGTGGCGCAGTGACAGATCGACCGCGCGGGCATCCTTGGTCAGCGTGCCGATCGAGATGCGATCGACGCCGGTTTCAGCGATCGCACGCACGCGGTCGAGATTCACACCGCCGGAGGCCTCGAGCGCGGCACGGTGCCGGTTGATGGAGACCGCCTCGCGCATCTGTTCCAGTGACATGTTGTCGAGCAGTAACAACTTCGCCCCGGCATCGAGCGCCTCGCGCAACTGATCGAGCGTTTCCACCTCGACCTGGATGAACACATTGGATGGCGCGATATTGCGCGCGCGTTCCAGCGCCGGTCGGATGCCACCGGCCGCGATGATGTGGTTCTCCTTGATCAGGATTCCGTCGTAGAGGCCGATGCGATGGTTGGTTCCGCCGCCGACGCGCACGGCATGCTTCTGAGCCAGACGCATGCCGGGCAATGTCTTGCGCGTATCGACGATTTGCGCGCCGGTACCGGCCACTGCGTCTACGAAGCGCCGCGTGACGGTCGACGTGCCCGAAAGGAGTTGCAGGAAATTGAGGGCAGCGCGTTCCGCGGTGAGCAACGCGCGCGTTTCTGCCGCGATCTCGCACAGGGTCTGGCCGGCAGCGACGCGCTCGCCTTCGCCGACCAGCCATACGATGCGTGCCTTGGCGTCCAGCGTGCGAAAGCTCGCATCGAACCATGCACAGCCGCACAACACGGCATCCTCGCGAGATATCACGCGGCCCTGCGCCGGTCGGCCCGCCGGAATCAGACTGGCGGTAAGGTCGCCGGTGCCGACATCCTCGGCAAGTGCAGCCGCCACATCGCGTTGAACGGCGATTGTCAGCTGATCTGCGAATTGCATGCGAATTCTCCCTGATGCCTGCATGCGGCTGCGTCATGCGAGCCGGAGCACGTGGAGAATTCTAGCATCGGGCGATGGGGCACCGCCGCGGGACGACGATCAATCGGTCTCGAGTCGTTCGATCTCTATGGTTTCGAGCAGGATTTCATTGGTCAGCGTATCGAGCGCGCCGATTCGATACGTAGCCCGGCGCTTATTGCGCAGTCGCCAGCGCATGACGGGTTGCAGGCTCTCGTCGAGCAAGACCACCACGATGTTGCGCACGGCCCTCGGATCGCCGTTGCGCGCCTGGTTCCACCATTCGTACAGCCCCATCAGACCATCGACGCCTCGCTGTTGGCTGGCACGACCATAACTGGCGGCGCCGAGCAGCCTGATCACTTCGCCGCTCAATCGGACCAATGGCCGAGTGAGGTTCGACCGGATGGCACGTAGACCCTCAGGCGGGTGGTTGCCCGCGCTGGCGCTGGCCCATGGCGATCGCAAGACCGGCTGCGGCGATCAGTGCGATGCCGCACGCCGTGATCCAGTCCGGCAGATCGCCGAATGCGAGCCAGCCCAGCAGGGTGGCCCACACGAGCTGGCAGTAGAGGAAGGGCGACAACGACGATGCCGGTGCGTGCGCAAAAGCGCGAATCAACAGGAAGTGGCCGAGCATGCCCCAGATGCCAAGCGAGGCGATCAGCAGCAGATGAAGCGCGGGCGGATCGATCCGGGATCCGTATAGCGGCAGGCCGAGCGTCATTACGAGCGCCCCGACCGACATCGAATAGAACAGCGTGACCAGTGAGCGGTCGGTCGCGGCAAGGCGGCGCGTCAGCAGCTGATAGGCGGCGAAGCTGACTGCCGCGAGCAGCATGAGCGCGCAGCCGGCTGCGTCGAGATGCGTGCCGGGGCGCGCGATCAGCAGTACCCCGGCGAAGCCGATCGCGGTCGCGGCCCAGGCGCGTCTGGGGACGCGCTCGCCCAGCACCGGGCCGGCCGCGAGCGTGACCAGCAGGGGCGCGACGAAGAGGATCGCCGTCGCCTCGGCCAGCGGGATGGTCCGCACCGCCGCCATGCCTGATCCGGTGCATGTGACAAGCAATAGCGCCCGCACGATCTGCGTCCCGGGGTGGCGCGTTGCGACAAGGCCGCGCCCCTGACGCGGGCCGAACCAGGCGAGCAGCAGCAGGCAGGGTAGTGTGTAGCGTACCCAAACCAGCATCGGCAGCGGATAGCGTGTTGCAAGAAACTTGGCAGTCGCATCGAAACTCGCGAAGGCGAGCAGGGCGACGAGCAACAGCGCGATGCCGCGCAGCGGCCGGAGGGGCGGATTCATCGGAGGACGGATAGCGGGAGAGACGGAATCATACCTGCCGGCGGGTGCGTCGCTGAGGGGGTACGTCGGCGAGCCGTTCGGGCTAGAATGAATTCACGTGTACCAAGTCCAATGAGGAGACCTGTCATGACAGAAGCCGTTCGTGCCGCCGATACCCCGTTCCCGGTCGACGTCGAAGCCGGCAAGAGCTACTGGTGGTGCGCGTGCGGGCGCAGTCGCAGCCAACCCTTCTGCGACGGCTCGCACAAGGGCACGGGATTCGAGCCGCTCGCGTGGGTCGCACAAGAGAGCGGGCGGGTCTGGTTCTGCGGCTGCAAGCAGACGGCCGGGGCGCCGTTATGTGACGGCAGCCACAAGAAGGGTTGACACCGTCGTGACCGAGCTGCTTTCCGACGTCCTGCTGTGCGCCGGCGATCCACTCGGTCGCTACGGATTTCCGGAGGGACATCCGTTCTCGGTTGATCGCCAGAAAGCGTTTCTCGACGAGGCCGAACGACGTGGCCTGCTGCGCACGGTGCGGCGCCTCGACCCGCGCGTTGCCACGCCGGAAGAATTGATGCGCTTTCACACGCGCGGTCACGTCGAGCGCGTCATGCTCGGTTCGCAAACCGGCAGCGGATGGCTCGACCAGGGTGACACGCCATGCTTTCCCGGTGTGTTCGAGGCGGCCGGGGCGGTGGGCGGCACGGCGCTCGATGCGCTTGCCTGCGTGATAGGCGGCGAAGTGGCGCGCAGCTTTCAGCCGATTGGGGGTCTGCATCATGCGCGGCGTGGGTCGGCAGCGGGTTTCTGCGTCATAAACGACCTCTGCCTGGTCATAGAAACGCTGCGCAGCGATTTCGGCATTCGGCGCATCGCTTACGTAGACATCGACGTGCATCACGGCGATGGCGTCTATTACAGCTACGAGGATGATCCCGATCTGATCGTTGTCGACATCCACGAAGACGGCCGTTTCCTCTACCCCGGCACCGGACTTGCGGACGAGTGCGGCAGCGGCGCTGCCGTCGGTACCAAGCTCAACCTGCCGCTGCAGCCCGGCGCCTCCGACGCCGAGTTCCGCGAGGTGTGGCAGATCGCCGAGGAGTTCCTGCGCGAGCAGGCGCCCCACTTCATCCTCTGCCAGTGCGGTGTCGACAGCCTTGCCGGTGACCCGCTGGCCCACCTGTCGCTGTCGCCGTCGTCGCATGCCTACGCCACACAGCGCCTGTGCCGCCTGGCCAACGAGTTGTGCCAGGGGCGACTCATGGTGTTCGGTGGCGGCGGCTACAACCTGCACAACGTCGCCCACGGGTGGAGCGTGGTGCTCGAGGAACTGCTGCGCGGGTCGTGGCGTTGAGATTCCTTCTCCGTCTGCGATTTTCGCGTTCCCCCTTTCGGAGCAGGTGCATGTTCTTCGTGGATGGGCTTGTCCACGGGTCCGGCGGCGGCGATTCAGGGCGCGCAGACCATGGGTCGATTCGATCGATGCGTCGTCACTTTGGCTGGTGGCCGGCTGTGTCGGCAGGTCACCAGGTTGGCCGTACATGAAGCCAGGCGCCAGCGGAAGGTTCGACGAGATCGACATGATGCGAGGGATTGCGGCGCTTTGCGTGGTCGCCTCTCATTACACCTCGTATTGCGTACGCTACTTGGGAGGCGCGCCGATACACGTGCCGCTCGAGTATGGCTTCTACGCGGTCAAACTGTTCTTCACCATCTCCGGTTTCGTCATCTACTTCACGCTGGACAAGTCGAGAACGGTTGCTGATTTTGCGTTCTCCCGTTTCGCCCGGCTCTATCCTGGCTACATCGCTGCCTTGTCATTCATGATGTTCATCGAGACAGCGGTTTTCGGGGAGCGCATGTGGTGGGGGGGCTACGTTGTGAATCTCACCATGCTCCAGGAGTACTTCGGTTTCCCAAACCTGGACAACGTCTTCTGGAGTCTTACCGTCGAACTGGCTTTCTACCTCCAAATGTCGATCATCCTGTGGTCTGGCGCCATTCGACGAATCGAGCATATTGCGCTGGCCTGGATATTGGTTGCGTGTGGATGGAAAGTGGCCACCGAAACGTTCGGGATTCAGGTTCCCGATCTGGTCGCGCGTCTTTACCTTTTCGATCACGTTCCCTATTTCATGGCTGGAATCGCCTTCTATCTGATCGGCAAGGACGGTTGGAAACGTCAGCGCCTCGCGGTACTGTTTCTTGCGGCATGCGCGGAGTGGTATATGCACGGGACGGAGGGACTCTTGGTTGCGAGCGCGATATTCGCGGTCTTCGCGATGGCTGTTGCCGGGTGGCTGCGTTTTCTTGTCAATCAAGTGAGCATCTGGTTCGGCGCGATTTCCTATTCTCTTTACATATCACACCGAAATCTCGGGTATTCGTCGATGCAGTATCTGCACGAGCAGGGAGTGACCGTCGGGCTTGGGCTAACAGTCGTTTTTGGCGGCGCATTGTTACTTGCGACGGCAATTCACTACGCGGTCGAGCGTCCTGTGGGCAGAAGACTGACGCGCTGGTACAAAGGTCGCTCGGTCACCCGGGGTGCCCGATTGTGAGGAACTTACGCAGACCGTGAGTGGAATGACTCGATCAACTGGTTGAGCGCGCGTCTGGCTTCGTCGATCAATTCGCCAGCCGCTAGGCCGATCGGGCCGATGCCGTCGTCGACCAGGCGGTCTGCGGCGTCGCCATGCAGCCAGACGGCGCCTGTCAGTGCGGGCCAAGCGTCCCATCCCTGGGCGAGTAGTGCGGCGACCATGCCGGTGAGCACGTCACCCATGCCGGCGCTGGCCATGCCGGCGTTGCCGGTCGGGTTGATCGCCCAGTGTCCGTCCGGTGCGGCAAGCACGCTGCCGCAGCCCTTGAGTACCACGCAGGCATTGAACCGCTGCGCCAGTTCGAGGGCCGAGGCGATGCGATCCTGCTGAATCGCATTCGTGTTGCAGCCGATAAGGCGCGCGGCTTCGGCCGGGTGGGGCGTCAGGATCGTCGGCAGCGGGCGGCGGCG
>WBZU01000150.1_pt1 | contig 68873 bp, 66 predicted proteins | sample 5204311 | NCBI WGS metagenome assembly WBZU01 (sample SAMN12344359, study PRJNA552823) | activated sludge metagenome | biome: Activated sludge suspended growth; feature: Nitrification reactor; material: Wastewater; isolation source: activated sludge from nitrification reactor of wastewater...
CTTCACATTGAGCAACCTCCTCTGTCCCGCGCCATCAAGGAGCTTGAGGACGAGTTAGGCGCTGTGCTCTTCGACCGGGACCGCCGGGGCACCCGACTGACCGCTGCGGGTGCCGTGTTCCTGCAGGACACTCGCCGGCTATTCACCGTCCTGGAGCAGGCCCGCGAGAACGTCAAGGCTGTCGCGGCGGGCTTGCGAGGCAGCCTGCGCATCGCCGTATCCGACGGCGCGCTCGATCCCCGGCTGTCGGCGTTTCTAGCCCGTTGCCGTGCCGAAGAACCCGAGATCGAGATACGGATGTCCGAAGTGCCTTTGGCCGAGCAGTTGCGCGGCCTGCGCTCGGGCGACTTCTGCATCGGATTCGCTCATACCGCCGACGTCGGTGATGGCATCGTCGCCGAACCTATCTGGCAGGACCCGCTGGTGGTCGCCTTGCCAGCCCGGCACGCACTGCTCGTCCACAAGGAGGTTCCACTCCATGAACTCCGGGGGCATCCTCTTGTCCTGTGCGATCCCCAGGTGTGCGAAGGCTACTGCCGCGAGTTGGCGCGCCTCCTGCAGACCCAGGAACACAAACTGAATGTCGTTGAGGAGGTTTCCTCGCTGGACATGATGCTCACCTTGGTCGGTGCCGGCTACGGCGTGGGCTTCATGACGGCGACCAAGATTCCGGTCAGCCAGCGACCGGACGTGGTGATCCGTCCATTGGCGCTGGATACAGCCGTGATCACCACCTACCTGCTTCGACTCGAAAGCAGCAACTCATCGGCTTCGCTGGTGCGATTTATCGACCGCCTCCGGGACCCTTCGAGCGACTGACGCAACGGACCGCACCACTTAAGATTGGGCATCGGCACGAAGATTGCGTTCCGTTGCACTCATCAGCTCTGCCGCACTTATGCTGAGGGCAGCGGAGATTTTCAGTATCAATGCGAGCGTGGGCATGTGCTCCCCACGCTCGATCTTGCCCATATGCGAGCGAGCTATACCAGCCATGGACGCGAATTCATCCTGAGCGACTCCCTGCGCCAAGCGGGCAGCACGCACCGCTTGGCCGAAGGCCAGTGCCGGCTCGGCTTCATAGGTGGTTGTGCCAGGGGGGCGGCCCGGTTGAACGCTGCGCTTCTGCATCACCAGAAGCGTCGATCAATCGACCGAATTTAACCACGTTAAAGATATCTCTTTTGGCTATCATGGTGGCTCGCCTTTTTGATCCGATCGCTTTGTGGGGGCTCTCATGCACGACGCCACCAGCCAGTTTTCCTTTTCCAATTTCAGGCTTGCCATAGCGCCTGGCGTACCGTCATCGCATCTTTCGGCATTGCTTGCGTTGCAGCGTGCGGAAGAGCCGGAAGTCACCATTTCGTTTCATGAGGTCACAGCCGATGATTTGATTGCGGGACTTCGGGAAGGCCGCTACGACGCGGGCATGACGCTTGAAGGATCGAGCGATCCGTCGCTGAAAAGCCAACCTCTATGGACCGAGAACATGGCCGTCGCCATGCCGTTGCGCTTTCCCTTACTTGACCAGGCGAAGCTCACGATCGCCGAACTGTTGGACTACTCCGTCTTTCGCTGGCCTGCAGAGAATTGCCCTTTGCTGGATCAGCGGCTGCCTTCTCTTCCCGCGGTGAGTCAACAGAACATTCAGCGTGTCTCTTCCTTCGAGATGATCGCGCTATGGGTCGCTGCCGGCTACGGCGTCGGGGTATCCGCGCAATCGCGCATTGAGCATGCGCAGGGATGGGGCATTCACACACGGCCGCTGTCTGACGGACCCTACGAGATCGTGACCCACCTGCAGCGGCCCTGCGGACAAGCCGACGTTGTTTCAGAGCGGTTCGAGCGCAGAGCACTGCAGGTCGCCAAGAATGCTCCAACCTAGTCGAGTGCCAATGTCCTCGTTCTGCGTCTTCAGTTCAAGGTGCTACACGTGCATTAGGCATTCCACTCGCCAAGCAGCAGACATCACTCGCGCTCTATGACACGGAGCAGCGCCGTTCTACGCTTCGACATGGGGCCAAACGCCTTCGTGACCCCTTCAACGGGTTTCCCTGCCTGCAATGAGTCAAGGATGTCAGCCCAGTCCTGCATGATTACCTTGCGGGACTCCACAAACTTCGTGTGATCGTAGGGCGCGCGCGATGAGTCCTTGCTCTTTTTGGAATGAGCGAGTTGAAGATCGACCCGCTTCTCCGGATATCCCAACAGTCCAAGGATCGTCGTTGCGGTCGAGCGGAAGCCATGGGACGAAAACCGTCCGCCATAACCCATGCGCTTGAGTGCTTGATTGAGCGTCGTTGCCGACATCACTTGTCCCGGCTTTCTGTAGCTCGGGAACAATACTTTGCCGCCGCCAGTTAGAGCATGTAGTTCCCTAAGAGCGGCCACCGCCTGCCGTGACAGGGGAACCAGATGGGGGCGTCGCATCTTCATGCGCTCGGACGGAATCGACCACATGGCGTTGTCCAGGTCGAACTCTTCCCAGGAGGCCTTGCGCAGTTCTACGGTGCGCACGTAGGTCAAAGCCATCAGCTTGAGGGCGAGGACTGTCGTCTGGTAACCCCCTTCGTTGTCCACACGATTGAGAAAGTCCGGGATCTCTGCCCATGTCAACGGAGGGTTGTGGCGGACCTGAGGGCGCTTGACCAGTCCCTTGAGCAAGGCGGCAGGATCGTATTCGCAGAGACCTTGGGCAGCCGCATAACTGAAGATTTGCCCACACCACTGGCGGATGAGGATCGCCACAGTCTTCGCGCCACGAGCCGCCACATCCTTGATGATGGGGCGCAGATGTGGAGCCCTGATGCTGCTGATCGGCAACTTGCCAATCCGGGGGAAAACATCCTTCTCAAGGTAGCTGGTGACCTGGTTGGTGTAGTACTCGCTCCAGTGAGCATTGCTGACGATCCACTCCCGAGCAACGGTCTCGAACGTGCGTTCGTATGTGTCGGCCTGGAGGGCGATCGCCGCCTTTTTCTCCACGATGGGGTCGAGGCCCTTCTTGACCAACGCCTTTGCCCGGTCCCGTTCCGCACGGGCTGCCTCCAGCGTGACCTTTGGGTACACCCCGATTGAGTACACCTGTTCAGCGCCGCCCAGCCGGTAGCGGTACCACCAGAGCTTGGAGCCGTTGGGCTGAACGCGCAAAAAGAGGCTGCCTCCGTCCCGGAGTTGGTACACCTTGGGCCTGGGCTGCGCCGTTTCCACTTTGCGCGCCGAGAGAAGATTGAGTGCTGTGAGTGCCATGTGTATAACGCCTCCAGTTTGGCCCGTTACACACTCCATTACACACATGAGCACTGGATTTGTCCAGCTTTCAGAATCGCTCGATGGACGATCAACCCTTTAAAAACATAGACTTAGAGTTGTTCCATGGAGGTTGATAGACGCCAGTAGACCTCAATCGTAGTTATCGACCATCAGCAGCATGGCGGGGTAACCTTGTATGTCTTGGGCAGCATCGCTAAAGTCCGCGCTGTCCGATGCCGTAGAATGATCCGGTTCGCAGAGTTCCGGAAATCCGGACTGCCCCGTTCAGGGAGGATTCGCATGTTCCTGCGTTTGCAGCAAAAGACGTTTCTCGTCGCCGTGCTTGCCGTGTTCCTCGGGCTGGGCGCGCCACACGCCGAAGCCGCCGACCCGGCAGGCATGATCAAGGTCGTCAAGGGCAGCGTCAGCATTCTTCGCGGCGATGCCGTGATCGAGGCCACGCCGGGCGCCCAGGTCTTTCCGCAGGATCGCTTGCGCACGGGTGCGGACGGCTCGGTGGGCATCACGCTCAAGGACGACACGCTGATATCGTCCGGCCCGAACAGCACGGTAGCCATCGACAAATATGCATTCGACGCGACGACGCACGTCGGCGAGATGCTGATCTCGGTGCTAAAGGGCACCTTCTCGATGGTCAGCGGCATGTTGGTCAAGCATTCGCCGGAAGCGGCCGCCGTCAAGACCCCGACGGCAACCATCGGCGTGCGCGGCACGGAGTTCGCCATCGAGGTCGATTGATGCGCCGCTGCCTGATCGTCGCGCTTGCGCTGGCGCTTTCTGCCTGCGCGGCGCCGAAGACGGGCCCGGCTGCCACCAGTCCGTCCGCCAGCAACCGCGAGCGCATCACGCTGCTGCCGGGCGCCGACGGCAAGGTCGGCAAGGTGATCGTGACTGCCGGCGACCAGCAGGTCACGCTCGACACCGCTTTCGCTTCGGCCGACATCCGTGGAAACCGTCTCACGAAAACCGCTGCCGAGATTGCAGCGTCGCGCGAACGCATTCAGGTCGCGATCAACGCCCTGCCTGAACGCCCGCGCAAGTACACCGTGTTCTACCTGTTCGACCAGGTCCGGCTCACGGCCGAATCGAAACAGGACATCGAGGCGATCAAACACCACGTCGCCACCTTCCCCGCGCCGGAAGTCATCGTCACCGGCCACGCCGACCGGGTCGGCAGCATGGCCTACAACGACGAACTTTCGCTGCGCCGGGCAAAACAGGTGCGCGACCTGCTCGTGAATGCGGGCATCGATGCGCAACGCATCGAAATCGTCGCGCGCGGCGAGCGGGAGCCCCATATTCCCACGCCTGACAACGTCAGCGAATCGCGCAACCGGCGCGTCGAAATCAAGGTTCGCTGAAAGCGCGCGCGGCCCGCGCGCGTTCATTTCGCGGCCTCGCCGTCGAAGCGGGTATCGAGCCCCGCCTCCGCCAGTTCCGCGGCACGCAACTGCGCGCGCGCCTTGTTCTGCGTTTCCAGCCATTCCGAGTCGGGGTCCGAATCGGCAACGATGCCGGCGCCGGCCTGCACGTGCAGAACGCCATCCTTGATGACTGCGGTACGGATGGCGATTGCCAGATCCATGTCGCCGTTGAAGCCGAGATACCCTGCCGCACCGGCGTAGATCCCGCGCTTGACCGGTTCGAGCTCGTCGATGATCTCCATCGCCCGCACCTTGGGCGCACCCGATACGGTACCGGCCGGAAACGTCGCTCGCAGCACGTCGAGCGCACCCAGGCCATGCTTCAGTTTCGCCTCCACGTTCGACACGATGTGCATCACGTGCGAGTAGCGTTCGACGATGAAGCGGTCGGTTACGCGCACGCTGCCCGTGGTCGCAACCCGTCCGGCATCGTTGCGGCCGAGATCGAGCAGCATCAGATGCTCTGCACGCTCCTTCTCGTCGGCGAGCAGATCCGCCTCCAGCGCGAGATCGTCCGCCGGCGTGGCGCCGCGCTTGCGCGTGCCCGCGATCGGGCGCACCGTCACCGTGCCTTCCTCGAGGCGCACCAGAATCTCAGGCGATGCGCCGACGACATGGAAATCCTCGAAGTTGAAATAGAACATGTACGGCGACGGATTGAGCGTGCGCAGCACCCGGTAGAGCGCGAGCGGACTCGCCTTGAAGGGCTTGCTCATGCGCTGCGACAGCACCACCTGCATGATGTCGCCATCGACGATGTACTGCTTGGCACGACGCACGGCTGCCTTGAACTCTTCCTCGCCGAATCCGGAAACGGCCGGCTCGGAAACGCAGGCCTGTTCGGCTGGGATCTTCACCGGCTCGCGCAATTTCGCAAGCAGCGCTTTCAGCCGATCGACGGCGTGCCGATACGCACCTGGCACGCCGGGTTCGGCATAGACGACGAGCGTGAGCTTGCCGGAAAGGTTGTCGACGATCGCGATCTCTTCCGAGAGCAGCAACACGATGTCCGGCGTGCCGAGGGAATCCGGCTTGTCGGTCTGTGCCAGCTTGGGCTCGATGTAACGCACCGTGTCGTAGCCGAACACCCCCACCAGCCCGCCGCAGAAGCGCGGCAGGCTGGCCATGTGCGGCACCTTGAAGCGCGAATTGAACTCGGCGACGAAAGCCATCGGGTTCGAATAGTCGCGGCGCTCGGCGATGCGGTCGCCGGTGATGGTGAGCACCGTACGGCCATACACCGCAACGCGCGTCTTGGCCGCAAGGCCGATGAACGAGTAACGCCCGAAGCGTTCGCCACCCTGCACGGATTCCAGCAGGTAGGTGTACGGCGCGTCGGCCAGCTTGAGGTAGATCGACAGCGGTGTGTCGAGGTCTGCGAAGGTTTCGAGCGTGACCGGAATGCGGTTGTAGCCGAGACCGGCGAGACGATTGAACTCTGATTCGTTGATCATGATTCCAAGGCAACCCTGAACGGAAATGTCACCGGCCCGCGCGCTGCGCACGGCCACCCAGCAAGGCGCTAGACGCGCCAGACCGTGCTGCGTCGCCAGGGCCAAGCCCCGCGCGCTGCATCGACACTCCCCAGTTGCGCAAATCGGATCATGATGATTGGATGAAGGATTTTCCGCTGTCAGCTTGCGGACGGCCGCAGCATATTCGCAGCGTCCAGTAGCGAGTCGACTATAGCATCACAATCGATGTCGTGGACGTCGCCGCCCTCGTTGTAGCCGTAGGGCACGCACAGCACCTGGCAGCCAGCATTGCGGCCCGCGAGCGCATCGTTGGTGGAATCGCCGATCATCACCGCCTCGTTCGGCGATATGCCGAACTGCGCGCAGGCATAGAGCAGTGGTGCCGGATGGGGCTTCTTTTCCTGCGTGGTGTCGCCGCTCACTACGACGCGGAAGTACGGCGCAAGGCCGGTGCGGGCTAGCAGGGGCAGGGTGAAGTCTCCGGCCTTGTTGGTGATGCAGGCCAGTTCCAAGCCCTTTTCGCGCATCACCTGCAAGCCCTCGACGACATGCGGATAGACGGTGGTCTGCTCGCCATTCACTGCGGCATAATGACGCTTGAAGATCGGCAGCGCTCGCGCAAGCTCGGCGGCATCCGGCTCCACGTTGTCGTCGAGATGCCCGGTGAGGCAACGCTTCACCAGAACGGGAATTCCCTTGCCGACGTAAGTACGTACCGTGTCGGCAGGCAGCGGGGTCCGCCCGATCTCGGCCAAGGTGCGGTTGGCCGCCTCGGCAAGGTCGGGAATCGTATCGAGCAGGGTTCCGTCGAGGTCGATCAGCACCGCGCGGACGGCGAACTTCTGCGCCACGTCCATCAGCGCGCGACCTTGGCGAGCTCGGCCCGCATTGCATCGATCGTGGCCTTGTAATCCTTCGTGCCGTAGATCGCCGATCCCGCGACAAAGGTGTCCGCGCCGGCACGGGCGATCTCCGCGATGTTGTCCACCTTCACGCCGCCGTCGATCTGCAGCCGGATGTCCCGCCCCGAACCATGTATGCGCTTGCGAACGGCGCGCAGTTTCTCGAGTGCTTCGGGGATGAACTTCTGCCCGCCAAAGCCTGGATTGACCGACATGATCAGGATCAGGTCCAGCTTGTCCATCACATGGTCGAGATAGTTGAGCGGCGTGGCCGGATTGAACACCAGTCCGGCCTGGCAGCCGCAGTCCTTGATCAAGCCGATGGTGCGATCGATGTGCTCGGACGCCTCGGGGTGAAAGCTGATCAGATTCGCCCCCGCCTTGGCGAAGTCCGGAACGATACGGTCGACCGGCTTGACCATCAGATGGACGTCGATCGTCGCCTGCGTCAGCGGGCGGATCGCCTCGCACACGAGCGGGCCGATGGTCAGGTTGGGTACGTAGTGGTTGTCCATCACGTCGAAATGGATCCAGTCGGCACCCGCATCGATGACGTTCGTCACCTCCTCGCCCAGACGGGCAAAGTTGGCGGAAAGAATACTGGGCGCAATTCGGAACATGGCGACACCTTTGGCGTTGAAATGTGATCGGTCGATTGTAAACAGAAGCGCCAGCTGGCCGGCATCAGGCTTTCTTTGCTCCGACCCCGAATGATCCTGATGATCGGGCGTGAAGACGATTGTCAGTCGGTCGCAAATCGGATTCAATTACGCCATGGCCGAACAGGACAAATACCACATCACCATTGGCACGCAGCCACAGTTCCTCGACGATCAGTCGGACATTGAGGCTGGGCGCTACGTTTTTTCGTACACGATTTCGATCCGCAACACGGGCAGGGTCGCCGCCCAGCTGATTTCGCGCCACTGGGTGATCACGGACGGGGACGGCAAGGTGCAGGAAGTGCGCGGGCTCGGCGTGGTCGGCAACCAGCCGTTTCTCAAGCCGGGAGAGAGCTTCGAATACACCAGCGGATGTGCGCTGAGCACGCCGGTAGGAACGATGCGAGGCAGCTACCAGATGACCGCCGAGGACGGCACCCAGTTCGAGGCGCCAATCGCCGAATTCACGCTCGCGATGCCGCGCACCCTTCACTGAGCGCCGGACGCAGTTTCAGCTCCGGTAATCTGCGTTGATCTTGACGTAGTCGTAGGAGAAATCGCAGGTCCAGACGCTCGCGACCGCGCCGCCGCGCGCCAGGTCGACGCGAATGCTGATCTCTGCCTGCTTCATCACGCGGGCGCCGTCCTCCTCGCGATAAGCGGGGTTGCGCCCGCCGTCGCGTGCCACGAGCACGTCGTCCAGCCACATGCGAATGCGGTCCACATCGAGATCGACAATCCCGGCGTTGCCGATAGCGGCCAGAATTCGCCCGAGATTCGGGTCGCTCGCAAAGAACGCCGTCTTGACCAGCGGCGAGTGGGCGATTGCGTAGCCGACGGCCTTGCACTCGGCGCGCGAAGCACCGCCCTCGACCTGGATGCGTATGTACTTGGTCGCGCCCTCGCCGTCGCGCACGATGGCTTGGGCAAGCTCGCTCGCGATCGCGGTCACGGCCTCGGCAAGAACCGCGTAATCGGCGGACGATTCGTCGATGTCCGTGCCGCCGGCTGCGCCCGTCGCGATCAGCATGAAAGAATCGTTGGTCGAGGTATCGCCGTCGACCGTGATGCAGTTGAACGACTCGTCCGCCGCCTCGCGCACCATGCGTGCGAGTGCCGCCTGCGATACCTTGGCGTCGGTTGCCACGAACCCCAGCATCGTTGCCATGTTGGGGCGAATCATGCCGGCGCCCTTCGAGACGCCGGTGATCGTGATCGGACGTCCGCCAAGCTCCACTCGGCGCGAGGCAGCCTTGGCCACCGTATCGGTGGTCATGATGGCATGCGCCGCGTCGAACCAGTTGTCCGCATCGAGATCCTCGACGCATGCATGCAGCCCCGCTTCGATACGTTCGACCGGCAGCGGCTCGAGGATCACACCGGACGAAAACGGCAGAACCTGCTCGGGCGCAATCGAAAGCTTCTGCGCGACCGCGGCGCAGGTAGCACGTGCTGCGAGCCAGCCCTGTTCGCCGGTGCCGGCATTGGCGATGCCGGTGTTGACGACCAGCGCACGAATGTCGCCGGGCGATTCTTCGCTGCCGAGGTGCTGCCGGCAAACCTGTACCGGCGCGGCGCAAAAGCGGTTGCGCGTGAAGACACCGGCCACGCGCGAACCGGCGGCAAGTTCGATCAGCAACAGGTCGCGCCGATTCGCCTTGCGGATACCAGCCTCGGCAATGCCGAGCCTGACACCTGGAACGGGCAACAGCTGCGATGCGGCGGGAGTCTGGTAGTTGACGGGCATGGCGCCTCCTGTGGCAGATGGCGCACCGGCTCCCGGTCGGATCGCACGGGAGGTGCGACCGGCGCGCTGGGGAATCGAAGCGGAATCACGGCACCGAGAGGATGCTCAGTCGGTACCGGCCGATCCGAACGGAATCAGCTCAATTTCCCGTGGCAGTGCTTGTACTTCTTGCCGGAACCGCACGGGCAGGGATCGTTGCGGCCAACCTTTTCACCCGGCCGCTGGAAGGGCTGAGCCGCTGAAGATGACTCGCCCAGCCCCGGATCGAGCGCGGTTTCGGCGTCCATGTTCTGGTCGAACTCGGCATGCCGATACTGCACGTTCTCCACGGCCGGCGCGGGCTCGACCTCCTCGATCGCCTCCTGCGAGCGGATTTCCACGGTCACGAGCAATTTCGTGACTTCCGTGCGCACAACCTGCAGGAGTCCCTCGAACAGCTCGAAGGCTTCGCGCTTGTACTCCTGCTTCGGGTTCTTTTGCGCGTAGCCCCGCAAGTGGATGCCCTGACGCAAATGATCGAGCGCAGCCAGATGCTCGCGCCAGTGCGTGTCGAGATTCTGCAGCATCACGTTGCGTTCGAAGCCCTGCCATGCCGTCTTGTCCACCAGCGCGACCTTGGCGGCGTACTGATCGTCCGCCGCATCCAGAATGCGCTTGAGGATCTCGTCATCGCCGAGCGTCGGTTCGGCCTTGATCCACTCGCCCACCGGCACCTCGAGCTTGTACTCGGCCGCAAGCATTGCTTCGAGGCCGGGAATATCCCATTGCTCCTCGACGCTTTCGGCGGGCACATGCGTGCGGAACGCATCGTGCAACACGCCCTGGCGCATCGCGGTGATGGTTTCGCCGATGTCCTCGGTTTCGAGCAGTTCGTTGCGCTGGTGGTAGATCACCTTGCGCTGGTCGTTGGCAACATCGTCGTACTCGAGCAATTGCTTGCGGATGTCGAAGTTGCGCTGCTCGACCTTGCGCTGCGCCGACTCGAGAGACCGAGTGACCATGGAATGCTCGATCGCCTCGCCTTCGGGCATCTTCAGCCGCACCATGATCGCATTCAGGCGCTCGCCTGCAAAAATCTTGAGCAGCTGATCCTCGAGCGACAGGTAGAAACGCGACGACCCCGGATCGCCCTGGCGGCCGGCGCGGCCGCGCAACTGGTTGTCGATGCGCCGTGACTCGTGGCGCTCCGAGCCGACGATGTGCAGTCCGCCAGCGGCAATGACCGCATCATGGCGCTGCTGCCACTCCGCACGCAGGGCGGCGATACGCCGCTCCTTCTCGTCGGCCGGAATCGATTCGTCGTCGCGAATCTGCGAGACCGGCTTCTCGACATTGCCGCCGAGCACGATATCGGTACCACGGCCCGCCATGTTGGTGGCGATTGTGATCACGCCGGGACGTCCGGCCTCGGCAACGATCTCGGCTTCACGCGCGTGCTGCTTGGCGTTGAGCACGTTGTGCGGCAATTTTTCGCGCGTGAGAAGTTGCGAGAGCAGTTCGGAATTCTCGATCGACGTGGTGCCCACTAGCACCGGCTGGCCGCGAGTGTGGCAATCACGAATATCGTCGACGATCGCATTGTGCTTCTCGTTCGCCGTGCGATACACCTTGTCCATGCGGTCGTCGCGCACCATCGGACGATGGGTCGGGATGACAACGGTTTCCAGGGCGTAGATCTGGTGGAACTCGTAGGCCTCGGTGTCGGCCGTGCCGGTCATGCCGGCGAGCTTGCCGTACATGCGGAAATAGTTCTGGAAGGTGATCGAAGCCAGCGTCTGGTTCTCGTGCTGGATCTGCACGCCCTCCTTGGCCTCCACCGCCTGATGCAGCCCCTCCGACCAGCGGCGCCCGACCATCAGACGGCCAGTGAATTCGTCGACGATGACCACTTCGTCGTTCTGCACCACGTAATGCTGGTCCTTGTGGAACAGGCAGTGCGCCTTGAGCGCCGCGTAAAGATGGTGCATCAACAGAATGTTCGAGGGCTCATAGACGCTCTGCCCCTCTTGCAGCAGACCGAGCCGGACGAGAATTTCCTCGGCGTGCTCATGGCCCTGCTCGGTCAGCAACACCTGATGCGCCTTGAGGTCGACCGTGTAATCGCCCGGCTGGGTGACGTTCTCGCCCTCGCCTTCCTGCTTCGTCAGCAGGGGCGGCACCTGGTTCATGCGAACATAGAGTTCGGTATGGTCTTCCGCCTGACCGGAGATGATCAGCGGCGTGCGTGCCTCGTCGATGAGGATCGAGTCGACCTCGTCGACAATCGCATAGTTGAGGCTGCGCTGTACGCGGTCGCTGGTCGAATAGACCATGTTGTCGCGCAGGTAGTCGAAACCGAATTCGTTGTTGGTGCCGTAGGTGATGTCCGATGTGTAGGCCGCCTGCTTCTCTTCGTGCGGCATCTGCGAAAGGTTCACGCCGACCGTCAGTCCAAGGAATCGATAGACGCGCCCCATCCATTCCGCGTCGCGACTGGCGAGGTAGTCGTTGACGGTGACGACGTGGACGCCCTTGCCCGACAGCGCATTCAGGTAGACCGCCAGGGTCGCCGTCAGCGTCTTGCCTTCGCCAGTGCGCATTTCGGCGATCTTGCCGGCGTGCAGCACCATGCCGCCGATCATCTGCACGTCGAAGTGGCGCATGCCGAGTACGCGCTTGGCGGCTTCGCGCACGACGGCGAAAGCTTCGGGAAGGAGGTCGTCGAGGGCGGTGCCGGCGGCGACTTTCTGCTTGAATTCCTCAGTCTTGCCGCGCAAGGCATCGTCGCTCAGCGCGGAGATGGCTGGCTCGAGCGCGTTGATCGCCTTGACCTGCTGCATGTATTGCCGGACCAGCCGCTCGTTGCGACTGCCGAAAATCTTCTTGAGAATGCCTGCGATCATGGAATGCGATGGGCGGCATTGCCTGGGCAGAGGCCGCGCGCGACAAAAGTCGCGATTTTAGCACGGGCCAGGGGGTCACCCGGGATGGCGGCGCGCCCGCCGGTCAGTGCCGGCGAAGCTTGGCGGCAAGCGCGAGATCGGTCTGCTGGGCGTGGCGCAGGAAGTTGTTCGGGTTCATCGAGGCTCCATTCGAACGCACTTCGAAATGTAGATGAGGTCCAGTGGAACGGCCCGTCGATCCGAGTTCGGCGATCTTCTGCCCGCGCTTGACGAATGCTCCGGCCTGGACCAGCAGCTTCGAACAGTGGGCATAACGCGTCGTGAGGCCCTTGCCGTGGTCGATCTCGATCAGGTTGCCGTAACCCGGATGAACTTCCGAGACAATGACGACACCTGCAGCTGCCGCCATGATCGACGTACCGACGTCTCCGGGAAAATCCACACCTTCGTGCAGGGCCCGATGGCCGGTGAAGGGGTCGATGCGCATGCCGTAGCCGGACGTGTTCCACTCGGCCTGCACTGGCAGGGTGGTCGGTAGCAGATTGTTGCGCACGCGCTCGTCGAGCAGTTCGCTCTCGACCAGACCGAGGTAGTCGCTGCGCATGTCGACCTGCTGGCCGAGCAGATCGAGCTGGCGCTGCAACTCTTCCGCACTGAATGGCTGCGTCGGCAACACAAGCGGCCCCCCTTGCCCGGGCTTCTCGGCTGCCTTGAATTCCTGTGGTTTGATGCCGACCATCCCGCCCAGGCGCTCGCCAAGCGAGTCGAGGCGCAGCATGCGGGCCTGGATTTCGCCGATCTTGATGGCCATCGCATTCAGGTTGTCGCGCATGAACGCCTGGGTGCGTTGCGCCTCTTCGGCGCGCATCGACAACGCGATTTCCTGGATGAACGGCAGGCGCAGTTCTGCCGCATGCCGCAGCGTAATGAAAGAGAACAGGGTCGATAGCCCGAGCACCGCCAGCATCAGCACACCGGCAAAGAGCGCGATGTGGCGCATCGAGACGGAAATGGTCTTCGCCGTTGCGAGTCGATCGGAGACGAGAATAATATGCAAAGTCTTCCTCCTGGCCGGACCGGACTTACAACATGCAGTCGAATCGGCTTGACGCCTTCATCCAGTCCAACGACACGCTGGCGCACCTTCAGCAACACGCGAGCCGGCTACTCAAGCTGCAGCGCATCTACGAGGAAATTGCGCCCGCACACCTTGCACAATCCAGCTGGATTGCGAATCTCAAAGTGGGGGTTCTTGTTATCCACGCCTTCAACGGCGCAGTCGCCGCCAAACTCAACCAGCTAAAGCCGCGATTTGTCGACGATTTTTTGAAGCGAGGCGTGGACCTTACCGGAATAGAGGTGCGCCTGCAAGTCGCCGGATTTCGCCCGGCGGGCCCGCCACGCGAGGTTCGGCCGGTTCCCGACACCGCGAAGCGAGCGCTGGCTAACCTGGAATCCAACTTGCCTGAGGGATCGCCGCTACGCGACGTGCTGGCACGCTTTCGGGCGTCCGACGGGAACTAGCGGCCGCAAGTATCGCTGGAACGCTCATGGATGTTCGGCCAGCGGGCACCCACTGCTAGAAGCAGCATCAATAGTGGATTGCGGGCGCTGCAGGCTGAAGAGGCCCTATCCATGCGCCACACAGGGCGCCACGCGACACGGGTTTTTCAAACGAAAGGGATTGCCCCGCCCATCAGGCGTTCCGCGATCAGCAACCCGAACAGGATCAGCGCAACGACGGCGGCGTATCTGAACAGCCGCCAGGCAAGGATGAGGTAACGGCGATCGCCGGTAAAAAGATGTAGCAGGATGCATCCGCCGATCGCGATGACCGCGACGACCGCCAGGATGCGCAGGACGACCATGGCCGTCGAGGCCGGTCAGGCGAGTTGCAGATCGAACAGCCCGGCAACCCCGGGCGGTGCGCTTTCGGCCTGCTCGAAGGTCGCGAACTCCCAGGAATTCGCATCGGCCAGCATGGCGCGCAGCAATTCGTTGTTCAGCGCATGGCCCGACTTGTGCGCTGTGAACGCCGCCAACAGCGGGTGTCCGACGATGTAGAGATCGCCGATGGCATCGAGAACCTTGTGCTTCGCAAATTCGTCTGCAAAGCGCAGACCGTCCGCGTTCAGCACGCGGTATTCGTCCATCACGATGGCGTTGTCGAGGCTACCGCCGAGTGCAAGGCCGTTGGCACGCATGTACTCGACCTCCTGCACGAAACCGAAGGTGCGCGCGCGCGCAACTTCCTTGATGTAGGACTGGCTCGCAAAATCGACGCTCACGGAAGTACCCGTCCGGTCGATTGCCGGGTGATTGAACTCGATCGAGAAATCGAGCCGGAAGCCGTCGTAGGGATCGAGCCTTGCCCACTTGTCGCCCTCCCGCACTTCGACGCGCTTTTTCACGCGCACGAACTTCTTCGGCGCGTTCTGCTCCTCGATCCCGGCCGACTGCAGCAGGAAAACGAACGGCCCGGCGCTACCGTCGAGAATCGGGATTTCCGGTGCATCGACGTCCACGTAGACGTTGTCGACGCCCAAGCCCGCAAGGGCCGACATCAGGTGTTCGATGGTCGCAACCTTCACATCGCCGCGCGCGAGGCCGGAACACAGGCGCGTATCGACGACCGCATTCGGATCCGTCACCAGATCGACCGGCGGATCGAGATCGACGCGACGGAACACCACGCCGGTATGCGGTGCCGCGGGGCGCAGCACGAGGTTCACCTTGACCCCGCTGTGCAGTCCGACGCCGGTGGCGCGAATCAACGATTTGAGCGTGCGCTGCTTGAGCATGTACTTGATTTCCGATGAATAGCCATTGTACCACCCCGTCCCGGGCGGGCCACCGCCCGAAATGGCGGGCACCCCGTCCGCGCGGGTGGGCGCGGACGGGACAGGAGGCTCAGGCGCGCTTCAGTCGGCCTGCTTGCGCAGGAAAGCCGGGATGTCGTACTTGTCCACCCCGCTCGCCGACAACGCTTCGACGGTCGACGTCGCCGGCCGGCGGCGAATCACGGCCGGCATTTCCAGCGAACCGTAGTCGATCGACTCAATGGTCATGCCGCCCATGCCGTGCGTGCCGGTGCCCTGCACCACGGTGATCGTCGGCTTGGCCGCGGCGCGCTGATTACCGAGGCCGGTCGCCACGACGGTGACGCGCAAGCGGTCCTCCATGTTGTCGTCGAACACTGCGCCGAAGATGATGTGCGCGTCCTCGGCGGCAAACTCACGGATCGTGTTCATCACCTCATTGACCTCCTTCATCTTGAGCGAGGTCGAAGCCGTGATGTTCACCAGCACGCCGCGCGCGCCCGAAAGGTGGATGCCTTCGAGCAGCGGGCTCGCCACGGCCTGTTCGGCGGCGATGCGCGCACGGTCCATACCGGCGGCGACGGCGGAGCCCATCATCGCCATGCCCATCTCGCCCATCACGGTACGCACGTCTTCGAAGTCGACGTTCACCAGACCGGGGAAGTTGATGATCTCGGCAATACCGCCGACCGCATTGCGCAGCACGTTGTCCGCGGCCTGAAATGCGTCCTGCATGCTGACGTCGTCGCCCATCACTTCCATCAGGCGTTCATTGAGGATGACGATCAGCGAATCGACGTGCTTGGACAACTCGTCGATGCCGGTTTCGGCGATCTTCATGCGCTTGCCTTCGAAGGCAAACGGTTTGGTCACCACACCAACGGTGAGAATGCCGAGTTCGCGCGCCACTTCCGCCACGATCGGCGCCGCGCCGGTACCGGTGCCGCCACCCATGCCTGCGGTGATGAACACCATGTGTGCGCCACGCAAGCTGTCGGCAATGCGCTCGCGCTCCTCCTGCGCCGCGGCGCGCCCCTGATCCGGCTTGGCGCCGGCGCCGAGCCCGCTCTTGCCGAGCTGCATCTTCATCGGCGACCCGCTGCGCTTGAGCGCCTGGGCATCGGTATTGGCGCAGATGAAGTCCACGCCCTGCACACCTTCACGGATCATGTGATCAACTGCATTGCCGCCGGCGCCACCCACGCCGATGACCTTGATCACCGTTCCGCTCGGATCCTTTTCCATGATTTCAAACATGCTCGCCTCCTGTCTGATGAAACAACCTGTCCGCAAAAACCAGCCGGCTCGCACCGGCCCACAACTGCACGATCAAAAATTCTTTTCGAACCACGACTTCATGCGTTCGAAAACCTGCTTGACGTTCCGCGTCTCGCGCGCGATGACGCCGCGCTTCTTCTGCGCCGCGCCCTCAATGAGCAATCCCATTCCGGTGGCGTACTGCGGTTGCGCCACCACGTCCGCCAGACTGCCCTCGTATCGCGGCATGCCGATGCGCACCGGCATGCCGAAGATCTCTTCGCCCAGTTCCGCCATGCCCTCGATCACGGCCGAACCGCCCGTCAGAACGATGCCTGACGACAGCACCTCGAGATAACCGCTGCGCCGCAACTCCGACTGGATCAGTTCGAAGAGTTCTGAAACGCGCGGCTCTATGACACCGGCCAGCGCCTCGCGCGAAAGCTTCCTTGGAGGACGATCGCCGACGCCGGGAACCTCGATCGATTGCAGCGGATCTGCCATGCGGGTCACCGCCAGGCCGTGCCGCACCTTGATCTCCTCGGCATCCTGGGTCGGCGTGCGCAGCGCCATCGCAATGTCGTTGGTGACCTGGTCGCCGGCGATCGGAATCACCGCCGTGTGCCGTATCGCACCCTGGGTAAACACCGCGATGTCGGTCGTGCCACCGCCGATGTCGACCAGGCACACCCCGAGATCCTTCTCGTCCTCGGACAGCACCGCGTAGCTCGAGGCGAGCGGCTGCAGGACCAGATCGGTCACTTCCAGGCCGCAGCGGCGCACGCACTTGACGATGTTCTGCACCGCACTGACTGCCCCCGTGACGATGTGCACCTTGACTTCGAGGCGCACGCCACTCATGCCGATCGGTTCGCGCACACCGTCCTGTCCGTCGATGATGAATTCCTGCGTCAGGATGTGCAGGATCTGCTGATCCGCAGGCAGCGGCATCGCCTTTGCCGTCTCGATCACGCGCTCGACGTCCATGTCGGACACTTCCTTGTCCTTGATGGCGACCATGCCGTTCGAGTTGAAACTGCGGATGTGACTGCCCGCAATTCCGGTGATCACCTCGGCGATCTTGCAGTCCGCCTGCAACTCCACCTCCTGGATCGCGCGCGAGATGGCATCGACAGTGGCCTCGATATTGACCACCACGCCCTTCTTCAGCCCGCGCGAAGGCTGCATGCCGACGCCGAGCACCTCGATGCGCCCCTCCGGCTTGATCTCCGCGACCAGCGCGACGATCTTCGATGTACCGATGTCGAGGCCGACGATCAGGTCCTTGCTTTCTCTTGGCATGTTTCCGTTCCTAACTTCCCTGCGCCGGGCGCAGTGCAAATCCGTTCGGGTAGCGCAAATCCGCTATCGCGGCGCGTTGTCCGAACTTTCCCGCTGCTTGCGGAAATACTTCGACGAATCGAGTCAGCCGCTCTGCAACCGGCGCCTTCGGCTCGTCATGGCCGAGTTCGATCACCATGCCGTCGTCAAGCTTGAGCTGCCAGGCGAGGCGCGGCGACAACGCGAGCGCATCGAGCTTCCGACCGAGCGGCGCAAGCGCCGCGCTGAACTCGCGGTAGCGCTCGAGCAGCACTGGCGCCGTACCCTCCGGGCCGCTGAATACCGGCAGCTTTGCGTTGCTCGCCGCGATGAACACATCTCCGACATCGCTGACCAGCCGGGTTTCGCCGGCATCGATTACGCGCCAGTAGGCGGCCGCACGATGCTCGGCGATCTGCAGTTCCAGCGTGGCAGGCCAGCGCCTGCGCACTTCCGCCTCGCGAACCCACGGCAGTTTCTCGAAATTCGTCCTCACGCGTTCGAGGTCGACGGTGAAGAAATTCCCGCTCAGCGACGATCTCGCGGCGTACTCGATCTGCGCGGTGGTCACATTCCCGACGGGTGTCAGGACCACCAGTTCATTCAGCGGAAACACCGGCAATCGGAGGGCGCCGAGCACCAGCGCATAGGCAAGCCCGGCCGACCCAAGCACCAGCAGCACGTCGGCGATCGAGTCGAGCAGCGCGGGTCGGTCCCACAGACCGGGCGGGCCTTCTCGATGCCGCGAGCGGGTGCGTAGCTCAGCCAAGGCGCGCCATCTCCAGGATCGACAGGCACAGGTCCTCGAATCCGATGCCTGCGGCACGCGCGGCCATCGGCACCAGCGAATGTCCGGTCATGCCGGGCGATGTGTTCATTTCCAGCAGTTGCGCGATGCCGTCACTGCGCAGAATCAGGTCGGCCCTGCCCCAGCCGCGGCAGCCGAGCATCCGAGCCGCTTCCATGACGTCGGATTGAATGCGCTGCTCCACCTGCGGCGCGAGACCGCTCGGGCAGAAGTACTTCGTCTCGTCCGAGAAATACTTGTTCTGGTAATCGTAGTTGCCGCCCGGCGGCACGATGCGTACAACCGGCAGCGCGCGATCGCCGAGGAAGGCACAGGTCAGCTCCTGACCTTCGACGAATTCCTCCGCCAGAACCAGGGCGTCGAACTGCGCCGCGAGCTGCCACGCAGCCTCGAGCTGCGACGCATCGATCACCTTGGTCGCACCGACGCTGGAGCCTTCGTGCGCCGGCTTGACGAAGATGGGCAGCCCGAGATCGCGCACCACGCCGGCCCAGTCGCTGTCTGCGCGCAGGATGCGATACCGCGGCGTCGGCAGTCCGTGCGCCAACCAGATCAGCTTGGTGCGCCATTTGTCCATCGAGACGGCCGAGGCCATCACGCCGCTCCCGGTGTAGGGAATACCGAGCGTTTCGAGCGCCCCCTGGAGGGTGCCATCCTCTCCGCCACGTCCGTGCAGGGCGATGAAAGCGCACTGGTAGCCTTCATCCTTCAAGGCGCACAGGGACTTTCCGGCCGGATCGAAGGCATACGCGTCCACCCCCTTTGCCTGCAGCGCCTTGAGGACGGCGGCGCCGGACAACAGGGAGATCTCGCGCTCCGCACTCGACCCGCCGAACAGCACGGCCACCTTACCGAAATCCTTCACTTTGTCTCTCCGACGATGCGCACTTCGCGCACCAGTTCCACGCCGAATTTTTCGGCCACCGTGCGCTGCGCATGCTCGATCAGCGCCTCGATGTCGGCAGCCGAGCCGGCGCCATCTGGATTGACGATGAAATTCGCATGCTTCTCCGAGATGCGCGCCCCTCCGATCGCGAATCCCTTCAGGCCGGCTGTTTCGATCAACCGGGCCGCATGGTCGCCGGCCGGATTGCGGAACACCGAGCCGGCATTGGGCAGTTGCAGGGGCTGAGCAGCGATCCGCTTCTCGAGCAGTTCCTTGATGTGCTGACGCGAGGCCTGGCCGTCACCCCGCGTCAATCGCAGCCAGGCTGCGACAAAGAACTCTTCCGCGCCGACACGGTTGACGACATGCCGGTACCCGACATCGAAATCGGCGGGCATCCGGTCATGGAGATTGCCCTTGCGGTCGAGCGTGCGCACCCGCTCGACGATTTGCCAGGTTTCGCCGCCGTAGCACCCGGCGTTCATCGCCAGCGATCCACCGACGGTACCGGGAATGCCGGCAAGGAATTCGGCACCCACCAGATCATGATTCGCCGCAAAGCGCGCAACCTTGGGCGATGCGACACCCGCTTCAGCATAGATCGCACGATTGCTTTCGATTGCGATCCGGTCGAGAGCGCCATGCAGAAAGACCACCGTGCCGCGATAGCCGCCGTCACGCACCAGCAGATTGGAGCCCAGCCCGACGAACAGCAGCGGCTCGCCGTCGGGTACGCCACGCAAGAAGGCCGCCAGATCTTCCAGATCGGCGGGCAGGTAGGCACGAGCGGCAATGCCCCCGGTGCGCCACGACACGTGCCGCGCCATCGGCTCGTCGACCCGCAAGGTGCCCCGAAGGGTCGGGGTGGCTAGACTGGCGCGCTGAATATCGCTCATGTCCATCACACCTGTCCTTGCGCGAGCTTGCCGGGCACCGCACCGATCGATCCGGCACCCATGGTGACGACGACATCGCCATCGCGCGCAGTTTCGAGGATAGCAGCCGGCATGTCGGCAATGTCCTCGACGAAGATCGGCTCGATCCGCCCGGCCACGCGGATCGCACGTGTCATGGAGCGGCCGTCCGCTGCGACGAGCGGCGCCTCGCCGGCGGCATAGACTTCGGCCAGCAACAGGGCATCCGGCGTTGCCAGCACCTTGACGAAGTCCTCGAAGCAGTCGCGCGTGCGCGTGTAGCGATGCGGCTGGAACGCGAGCACCAGACGTCGGCCGGGAAACGCACCGCGCGCCGCAGCCAGCGTGGCCGCCATCTCTGCCGGATGGTGGCCGTAGTCGTCGATCAGCGTGAAGCTGCCGCCCGCTGGCAGCGCAACCTCGCCATAGCGCTGGAAGCGCCGGCCCACGCCCTTGAATTCCGCCAGCCCCTTGACGATCGCCTCGTCCGACACCCCCACTTCGGTCGCCACCGCAATGGTTGCGAGCGCGTTGAGCACGTTGTGCATCCCGGGCAGGTTGAGGGTCACCGGCAGGCGCGTCGTCGTGCCGTTGACGCGCACCGCATCGAACTTCATCTGGCCACCAGCCGCCTCGACGTTCTCGGCGCGCACGTTCGCAGAGGGGTCAAGCCCGTAGCGCACTATCTGCTTGGAGACGAAAGGCATGATCTCGCGTACATGCGGATCATCGACGCACAGCACCGCGACACCGTAGAACGGCAAGCGATGCAGGAAGTCGACGAAAGCCTGTTTGAGGCGCGCGAAATCATGGCCGTAGGTCTCCATGTGATCGGCATCGATGTTGGTCACCACCGACACGACCGGCGAAAGATGCAGGAAGGACGCATCGGATTCGTCGGCTTCGGCGACCAGAAACTCGCCCGAACCCATGCGCGCGTTGGCGCCGGCCGCATTGAGCCGGCCGCCGATGACGAACGTCGGATCCATGCCGCCTTCCGCAAGCACGCTGGCGATCAGGCTCGTAGTCGTGGTCTTGCCGTGCGTGCCGGCAATCGCGATGCCCTGCTTGAGGCGCATCAGTTCGGCCAGCATCAGTGCACGCGGCACGACGGGAACATGCTTCGCCCGCGCCGCGATCACCTCAGGATTGTCACCGCGCACCGCTGTCGACGTCACCACCGCATCGGCACCCGCGATGTTCTCCGCAGCATGTCCGAGGACGACACGCACCCCGAGTGCGGAAAGCCGCCGCGTCGCCGCGTTGTCGGCAAGATCCGACCCGCTGATGGTGAAGCCGAGATTCGACAGCACCTCGGCAATGCCGCTCATGCCCGAACCGCCGATGCCCACGAAGTGAATGTGCTTGACCTTGTGCTTCATCTTTCAGTCTTTCGCCAGCGCGGCACACGCCTCGGCGACGACGCGCGTCGCATCCGGCTTTGCCAGTCCCCGCGCCTTCTGCGCCATTTCGAGCAAACGTTCGCGCGTCATCGACCGCATCAGTGCCGCCAGGCTCGCAGGGGTGAGTTCACGCTGCGGAACCAGCACTGCGGCGCCCGCATCGGCGAGAAACTGCGCATTGCGGGTCTGGTGGTCGTCGACCGCGAACGGGAACGGAATCAACACACTGCCGACGCCAGCGGCTGCCAGTTCGGCGACGGTCAGCGCCCCTGCGCGGCAGATCACGAGGTCTGCGTCTGCATAGCGTGCTGCCATGTCGTCGATGAACGGCAGCAGCTCAGCCGCAACCCCCGCTTTCGCATAGTGCGCACGCAGCGCGTGGATCTGCTTGCTGCCGGACTGGTGGGTGACAGCCGGACGGTTGGCGGGATCGATCAGGGCAAGGGCCTGCGGAACGATCTCGTTGAGCGCGGTCGCGCCAAGGCTGCCGCCGACCACGAGCACGCGCAACGGGCCTTGGCGACCGGCAAATCGCGCTGCCGGCGCGGGCAGCAAGGCGATATCTGCACGCACCGGGTTGCCGGCCCAGGTTCCCTTTCCGAAGACGTTGGGGAAACCGGTCATCACGCGGTCGGCGACGCCCGCAAGCACCTTGTTCGCGAGACCGGCCACGGAGTTCTGTTCGTGCAGCACCAGGGGGCGCCCCGTCAGCGCTGCCATCATCCCGCCGGGGAATGTGATGTAACCGCCCATGCCGAGCACCACGTCCGGCTTTACGCGCGACAACGCGCGCAGCGCCTGCCAGAACCCGCGCAGCAGGTTGATGGGCAGCAGCAGTTTGGTCAGCAGCCCCTTGCCACGCAGAGCCGCAAAACGAACCCAGGCAACTTCGTAACCCCGCGAGGGAACCAGTCCGGCCTCCATGCCATCCGGGTTGCCAAGCCAGACGATTCGCCAACCGGCGTCACGCAGGAAATCTGCCACGGCAAGCCCCGGGTAGATGTGCCCCCCTGTTCCACCGGCCATGACCATCAGCGTCTTCATGCAGGAAGCCCCCGCATGAGTCGCACGTTTTGGCTCCGGCCAGCGCTACGCGCCTTAACCTTCGCTGCGCTGACGTTAGCCTGCGCCGAAATCGCCTGTCTCATGCCGGAAGCCCCCGCATGAGCTGGCGATTTTCCCAGTCGACGCGCAACAGCACCGCAAGCGCTATGCAGTTGGCGACGATCCCCGAACCGCCAAAGCTCATCAGCGGCAGCGTCAGGCCCTTGGTCGGCAGCAGGCCCATGTTGACGCCCATGTTGATGAACGACTGCACGCCGATCCAGATGCCGATGCCCTGTGCCACCAGCGCGGCGTAGGGACGTTCGAGCTGCAGCGCGGTGCGTCCGACTGCAAAGCAGCGCTGCACGAAAAGTGCGAACAGCACGATGACCGCTAGCACCCCTGCGAAACCGAGTTCCTCGGCAATCACGGCAAGCAGGAAATCGGTGTGCGCTTCCGGCAAGTAGAAAAGCTTCTCGATGCTGCCCCCGAGACCGACGCCGAACCACTCGCCACGCCCGAACGCGATCAGCGCGTGCGAAAGTTGGTAACCCTTGCCGTAGGCATCCTCCCAGGGATTCATGAACCCGAGGATGCGTTCGCGCCGGTAGGGCGACAGCCAGATCAGCAGCACAAAGCCGACCACGGCAACGACGGCAAGCAGCGCGAATATCCGTGCGTTGATGCCGCCCAGGAACAGAATGCCGAACGCGATGGCACATATGACGACCAAAGCGCCGAAGTCGGGCTCGCGCAGCAGCAATGCACCGACGAGGATGATCACGCCGGCCATCGGCAGGAACCCGCGCTTGAAGCTCCCCATCACCGGCAGCTTGCGTACGGTGTAGTCGGCTGCGTACAGCACCGCGAACAACTTCATCAACTCGGACGGCTGCAGATTGATCGGGCCGAGCGGCAGCCAGCGGCGCGCGCCGTTTACGTCGCGGCCGACATGCGGAATGAGGACCAGGGCCAGCAACGCCACGCCGATCAGGAACAGGTACGGTGCGATCTGCTGCCAGGCACGCATCGGCATCTGGAAGGCAACCACAGCCGCAACCGCCCCGATGCACATGAACACCGTATGCCGGACCAGGAAGAAAGTCGGACTGTGTCCGGTGAACTTGCTGCCTTCCGATGTCGCGATCGACGAGGAGTAGACCATCACGAGGCCAAACAGCAGCAAGGCCACAGCCGGCCACAGCAGCAGCGGATCGAGCTCGCGTGGCTGCTCCTGGCGCCGCAGCCAGCGCTGAGAGAAGTTGCCGCTGTTCGCTGCGATGCTCATGCGGCCCTCCCTCGACGCTCGATCTGCGTGTACACTGCGGCAACAAATGCTTCGGCCCGATGCGCATAGCCGCGGAACATGTCGAAACTGGCGCATGCCGGGGACAGCAGCACCGCATCGCCCGGACGCGCAAGCACCATGGCGCGCTCCACCGCATCACCCATGTCCGTCGCAAATTCCAGCGGCACACCGCTGCCCGAGACTGCCTCTGCGATGCGATGCGCATCGCGTCCGATCAGCACGACGGCACGCGTGTGCCTTGCGAAAACCGGACCAAGCGGCGAGAAGTCCTGGCCCTTGCCGTCTCCGCCGGCGATCAGAACGACCTGCCGCCGCAATCCCTCGAGCGCGGCGACGGTGGCACCGACATTGGTGCCTTTCGAGTCATCGTAGAACGAGATGCCCTGCCAATCCGCAACCTTCTCGACCCGGTGCGGCAAACCACGGAAGTCCCGCAGCGCAGCCAGCATCGGCGCCCTCGGCAGGCCGATCGACTCGCATAGCGCAAGCGCGGCAAGCGAGTTAGCGGCATTGTGCAGGCCAGCGAGTTTGAGCGACGACATCGCAACCAGCGGCGTTTCGCCATCCATGAGCCAGGGTTCACCATCGATCTGCGACAACCCCATCGAATCCGCGCCAACCGGCTGATCGAGCCCGAAGGTCACGATGCGACGCCCGGCCCGTGCCATCTCGGCGACACGACGATCCTGGCGGTTCAGTACCTGGGTTCCGCGCCCGGCAAAGACGCGCGCCTTCGCGGCTGCGTAGTCTTCCAACCCGTCGTAGCGATCGAGGTGGTCGTCACTGACATTGAGCACGGTCGCCGCATCGGCGTTCAGGCTCTCGGTCGTCTCAAGCTGAAAACTCGAAAGCTCGAGCACCCATACACGCGGAAATGCATCCCGGTCGATGCAATCGAGCAGGCGTTCGAGCGCCGCCGGGCTGATGTTGCCAGCCACCTCGGTCGTTTCGCCAGCGGCGCGCGCGAGTGCGCCGCATAGCGTCGTCACGGTCGTCTTGCCGTTGGTTCCGGTGATGGCGATGATCTTGCACCCGTCGCGATGCCCGAGTTCGCGGAGGCCTTGCGCGAACAGTTCGATCTCGCCCGTGACCGGAATATCGCGCCGCTTCGCTTCCACCACCAGCGGTTCGCGTTGCGACAACCCGGGGCTGATCGCGATCAGTTCGATGCCCGAAAGCAGTGTCAGATCAAAATCGCCGAATTGCAATTCGGCCTGCGGCACCCGTGCCATGAGTTGCTCTGCTCCCGGCGGCGCGGCACGCGAGTCGGCCACGCGGACAGTCGCGCCGGCGTAGGCCAGCCACCGCGCCATCGCAAGCCCCGATTCGCCGAGGCCCAGTACCAGAACATGTCGCCCCCTCAGTTGCATCGTGTCACCGCAGCTTCAGGGTCGAAAGGCCGAACAGCACCAGCATGATCGTGATGATCCAGAAGCGCACCACGACCTGCGTCTCCTTCCATCCGCCGAGTTCGTAGTGGTGGTGCAGCGGCGCCATGCGGAAGATGCGTTTGCCGCCGGTCCACTTGAAATACAGCACCTGAGCCATCACTGACAGTGCTTCGGCGACGAACAGACCGCCCATGATGAACAGCACAACTTCCTGGCGCACGATCACGGCCACGGTGCCGAGCGCCGCGCCGAGGGCCAGGGCACCGACGTCCCCCATGAACACCTCCGCCGGATAGGCGTTGAACCACAGGAATCCCAGCCCTGCGCCAGCCATGGCGCCACAGAAGACGGCGAGTTCGGCGGCGCCCGGGATGTGCGGCACGCCGAGGTACTTCGAGAAGCCGGAATGTCCGGCGACGTAGGCAAAGATGGCCAGGGCAGACCCCACCATCACGGTCGGCATGATCGCGAGACCGTCGAGGCCGTCGGTCAGGTTGACCGCGTGCCCGGTACCGTTGATGACGAAATAGGTCAGCACGATGAATCCGATCGCGCCGAGCGGATACGCAATCGTCTTGAAGAACGGCACGATCAGTTCGAGTTGCGCAGGTAGCGTTGCGGTCAGACCGAGATAGCTCGCCGCGCCCAACGCGATGGCAGACGTCCAGAAATACTTCCAGCGACTGGCCAGACCCTTCGGGTCGCGATGCACGACCTTTCGCCAGTCGTCCACCCAGCCGACCGCGCCGAATCCCAGCGTGACGAACAGGACAACCCAAAGATACCGATTCGCCAGATCGCCCCAGAGGAGCGTAGTGATCGTGATCGAGACCAGGATCAGCGCCCCGCCCATCGTTGGCGTCCCGGCCTTGGTCAAGTGGGATTTCGGCCCGTCGTCGCGCACTGCCTGGCCGACCTTTTTCTCGGCCAGCCAGCGGATTACCAACGGCCCGAATATGAACGAGATCAGCAGTGCCGTCAGCGCCGCCAGCACTGCGCGCAGCGTGATGTAGTTGAAGACGTTGAACGTCCGGATGTCCTTGGCCAGCCACTGGGCCAGTTCGAGCAGCATCTTATGAGGCCTTTTTCTCGTCGGTGACCGCGATCGCATCGGCCACGCGCTCCATGCGCATGAACCGCGATCCTTTGACCAGCACCACCGTATTCGGATCGAGCTCTTTGCGCAGCACGGCAACCAGATCGTCCACCTGGCGAAAATGACGGCCGCCGGCGCCGAAATTGCGCGCAGCCAGTTCCGCAAGCTCGCCTAGCGCGAACAACTGGTCCACACCCTGGCTCTTTGCATAACCGCCGATCTCGTCGTGGAACTGGCCTGCGCGCTCGCCGATCTCACCCATGTCGCCGAGCACGAAAAGCTTCCGGCCGGGCGTCGTCGCGAGTACGTCTATCGCTGCACGCATCGAGTCGGGGTTGGCGTTGTAGGTGTCGTCGATGAGCAGTGCGCCAAACGCTGCCTGGCGCCGCTGCAAACGCCCCTTCACGCCTTCGAAGCCCGACAGGCCTGCCACCACCGCACGCAGACGAACGCCTGCAGACAAGGCCGCAGCCGCAGCAGCCAGCGCATTGCGCGCGTTGTGCAAACCCGGCACCCGTACCTCGATCTCGGCTTCGCCCTGCGGCGAACGCATCGCGATCATGCAACCCAGCCCTCGCTGGGTGACGCGACCCGCCACGTCCGCCGGCTTGTCGATACCAAAAGTGACTACCCGTCGGTCGCGATTCAGCTCGCGCCAGAAATCGGCGTAAGCGTCATCCGCATTGATCACCGCCACCCCGGATTCGCCCAGTCCCGCGTAGATGGCACCCTTCTCGGCCGCCACCTGTGCGAGATCGCCCATCCCTTCGAGATGAGCGCGCTGCGCGTTATTGACCACTGCAACCGTCGGCGCGGCAAGTTGCGTCAGGTAGCCGATCTCGCCCGGATGATTCATGCCCATCTCGATGACTGCCGCGCGATGTCCGCCGTTGAGGCGCAGCAGCATGGTCGGCACGCCGATGTCGTTGTTCAGGTTTCCGCTGGTCGCCAGAACCGCCGTCGCGGAATCGAGTCCGTCTGCAGAAACCTGCGCACGCAGGCAGGCAGCGATCATTTCCTTGACAGTCGTCTTGCCATTGCTGCCCGTCACACCGATCAGCGGGATGGCAAATTTATCGCGCCAGTGCCGGGCGATGCGCCCCAATGCCAACCGCGTATCGCCCACTGCCAGCAGCGGCAACGCCGAAGCATGCGCGGCCGCCCAATCCAGCGAGACCACGGCAGCAGCGGCCCCGGCGCGGGCGGCGGCGTCGACGAAATCATGTCCGTCGAAATTCTCGCCCTCGATGGCGATGAACAGTTCGCCCTTGCCGACCTTGCGCGTATCGGTGCTCACTGCCGTGCACAGCGGGTTGGCAGCCGGTTCGGCAAGGCCCAGGGCGCCCGCGATCTCCATCAGATTCATCATGGCCGTCCCCCGGGTGCCGAGCGCCGGTCGATCAACGCCGACGCCGCGTGTGCCGCATCCGAGAAAGGAAAGCGCGTTCCGCGGATCTCCTGATAGGTCTCATGCCCTTTGCCCGCCAGCACCACGATGTCGCGTGCATCCGCCCCGATTACGGTGGCACGGATCGCATCGGCACGATCGACGATCACAGTTGCATCGGGACCGGCGCCGCCGCGCACCTGGTCGAGGATCGCGTGCGGATCCTCGCCACGAGGATTGTCCGACGTGAGCACCACGGCATCGGCGCCGCGGCGAGCAGCCTCTCCCATAATCGGGCGCTTGCCGGCATCGCGGTCGCCGCCGCAGCCGAACACGCAGATGATCCTGCCGCCACGCACTTGGGCCGTGGGGCGCAACGCTTGCAGCACCTTTTCGAGCGCGTCCGGTGAATGGGCATAGTCGACGACGACCAGCGGCTCGCCCGTGCCGCCGACCTTCTGCATGCGGCCGGGTGGCGGCACGAGGTGGGCAACGAGTCCGGCCGCCTCGGCCAGGGGCACATCGGCGGCAAGCAGCGCACCGATCACGGCGAGCAGGTTCGATACGTTGAAGCTGCCGATCAGCCCGGCGCGCACCTCCGCCGATTCGGCGCCGGTCCCAAGCTCGAAACGCAAGCCCGCGCCGGTATCCGCAACCGAAACCGCTCGCAACACCTGCGAGCAGTCTGCGACGGAAGCGCCGCCCTGCAGGGTATAGCCGATCACACGGTCGCCGCGCCGGTTCAGTCGCAGCGCCTGCGCCCGCCCGAACGCGTCGTCGAGGTTGATCACCGACGCGCGCAACCCCGGGAGATCGAACATGCGCGCCTTGGCCGCAGCGTAGGCATCCATCGTGCCGTGATAGTCGAGGTGATCGCGCGTCAGATTGGTGAACACCGCGACGGCGAAACGCGCACCGTTGGTGCGCTCCTGATGCAGCCCGATCGACGACACCTCCATCGCACATGAAGTCGCGCCGCCAGCGACAAAGCGCGCCAGGTGTGCATGCATCGCGATAGCGTCGGGCGTGGTGTTGGGGCTCTCCACCAGATCGCCGGGAAAGCCATTACCCAGGGTGCCGATGACACCACAGCGGCAGCCGCGACGCGCGAGCGCTTGGGCAATCCACTGACTCACCGACGTCTTGCCGTTGGTACCGGTCACGCCGATCAAGTCGAGGCGCTCCGACGGCCTGCCATATACAAGATGCGCAACATGGCCCGATAGCGCTTGAAGTCCATCAACCGGCAGGTTCGGTGCAATCCAGTCTGCGTTCCACTCGAAACCTTCACGCTCCCAGAGCACGGCGCCGGCGCCTGCCCGAAGCGCTTCCGGAATGTAGCGCCGGCCGTCGCTGCGATGTCCCGGATACGCGACGAAGACATCGCCTGGCCTGACGTTGCGCGAGTCGGCGCAAAGCTCGGCCGGCTGGACGCCGCTTTCGCGCAGGCAAGCCAGTACTTCGTCGGCAATCCGGGCGCGAGGGGTATTCACATGCTCTCCCGCACGGTTTCGGCATCCTTCGCAACCTGTAGCGGCGCCAGTGGCGCATCCGGTGCGATGCCCATGGCGCGCAAGCTGCCTGCCATGACGTTGGCGAAGACCGGCGCTGCGACGTCTCCGCCGAAATGTTTTCCGCCGCTCGGCTCGTCGATCATGACGGCAACGATCAGACGCGGATCGCTGGCCGGCGCAAGCCCGACGAAGGACGAGACGTATTTGTTCGCGTACGCACCGCCCTCGATCTTGTGCGCGGTACCGGTCTTGCCGGCAACGCGGTAGCCCTGGATCTGCGCTTTGGGAGCAGTACCGCCGGGCTGCACCGCGAGTTCGAGCATCGCCCGCACCTCGCGCGCCGTCTGCGCGCCGAAAACGGTCTTGCCATGCAGCGGCGGCGTATCGATACGTGTCAGCGACAGCGGAATCAGATCACCTTCGCGCGCGAACACCAGATAGGCGTGGGCCATCTGCATCAGGCTCACCGAGATGCCGTGACCGTAGGACATCGTCGCCTGCTCGATCGGGCGCCAGGTCTTGGCCGGCCGCAACCGTCCGCCCACCTCACCCGGAAAGCCGAGCTTGAGCGGCGCGCCGAAGCCGAGGTCGTCGAACATCTGCCACATGTGCTCGGGCGGGAACGACAAAGCCAGCTTCGCGGCGCCGATGTTGGACGATTTCTGGATCACCTGCGCGACCGTCAACACGCCATGCGGGTGCGCGTCGGAAATCGTGGCCGAGCCGATCGTCATGCGGCCCGGCGCCGTCTGCACCGGGGTATCGAAACGGAACTTGCCCTTGTCCAGAGCCATCGCGGCGGTGAACGGTTTCATCGTCGATCCGGGTTCGTAGGTGTCGGTCAGCGCGCGATTGCGCAACTGCGCCCCCGAGAGGCGGATGCGATTATTGGGGTTGTAGGTCGGCAGATTCGTCAGCGCGAGGATTTCGCCGGTTTTCGCATCGAGCACCACGATGCCGCCAGCGCGCGCCTTGTGCGTCTCGAGCGCTTCGCGCAGGCTGGCATAGGCGAGATACTGGATCTTCGCATCGAGCGCGAGCCGAATGTCCTTGCCATCCTGCGGCGCACGGATCGACTCGACGTCTTCGACGATCTGGCCGCGCCGATCCTTGATCACGCGGCGCGAGCCGGGCTTGCCGGCAAGCTGGCTCTCGAATGCCAGCTCGATCCCTTCCTGCCCCTTATCGTCGACGCCGGTGAAACCCAGCATGTGGGCCATCACGTCGCCACCCGGGTAGTAACGCCGATATTCCTTCTGTTCGTGGATGCCGGGGATACCCATTGCGGCGACACGCTGCGCGACATCCGGCGCGATCTGCCGCTTCAGGTAGACGAAATCCTTCTCGGTGGCCAGCTTGCGAGTCAGATCGCGCACGTCCATGTCGAGCAGCTCGGCGAGCTTGCGGGCCTGGGCAGGCTTGAGATCCACGTCTTCCGGAATGGCCCAGATCGACTTGACCGGCGTGCTCACCGCGAGGACATCGCCATTGCGATCGACGACGCGACCGCGCGTCGCAGGCATCTCGATCACGCGTGCGTAGCGCGACTCGCCCTTGGCCTGGAGGAATTCGTTATTCACGCCCTGCAGGAACAATGAACGCGCGACCAGCGCGACGAACCCCAAGAGCAGCAGCAACAAGACGAACCGCGAGCGCCACTGCGGAAGCACGCTCGAGAGCAGCGGATTGCGGTTGAAGGTGACGCGCTTGCTCACCGCGCGCCCCCTTTGGCCACGAGCGCATCGACGGCAAGCACCTGCCCGGAAGCCGGCGCGCGCATCCCGAGACGCTCGCGTGCGATCTTCTCGATGCGCGCATGCGCCGCCCAGGTGCTCTGCTCAAGTTGCAACTGCCCAAACTCGACCTCCAGCGCACGCATGCGCTCCTGTTCACGCTCGATCTCGGTGACCAGCCGGCGCGACTTGTGCTGCGCAGCGACGACCCCGAGGGCACTCGCCACGATCAGCGCGATGAGGACAAGGTTGAGCCGCAGCATTACTGCATCCGCTGCGCGACGCGCAGGATGGCGCTGCGCGCGCGCGGATTGGCCGCAACCTCCGCATCCGACGGCCGGATCGGCTTCGACAGGAGCTTGAGCCGCGGTTGTGGCAATTCGCTGGCACGAATCGGCAGGCGCGATGGCAATTGCGGCGGACGCGATTCGTCACGCAGGAAGCGCTTGACGATGCGGTCTTCCAGCGAATGAAAGGCGATCACCGCGAGGCGACCGCCGGGCGCGAGCAGCGATGCCGCCTGCGGCAACACTAGCGATAACTCCTCAAGCTCCTGATTGATGAAAATCCGTAGAGCCTGGAAGCTGCGCGTCGCGGGGTGCTGCCCCGGCTCGCGCGTGCGGACCGCTTTCTCCACGAGTGCGGCAAGCTGCCGGGTTGTTTCGACTGGCCGCTCCGCGCGAGCAGCAACAATCGCCTTTGCAATCGCATCAGCAAACCGTTCTTCCCCATAGTCCCGTAACACCCCCCTGATCTCCGATGTCTCCGCCGTTGCCAGCCATTGCGCCACGGTCATGCCGCAGCTTGTGTCCATCCGCATGTCGAGCGGCGCATCGAATCGAAAACTCATGCCACGCCCGGCTTCGTCCAGCTGCGGCGACGACACGCCCAGATCGAGGAGCACGCCATCCACCTGCACCACACCACACCCCTGCACCACTTGCGCCAGCGCCGAGAACGGCGCGTGGATCAACTCGAATCGCGGATCCGCAATCTGCCGCCCCGCCTCGACCGCCTGCAGATCGCGATCGAGCGCAATCAGCCTGCCCCGCCCGCCTAGCCGAGCGAGGATTGCCCGGCTGTGCCCGCCGCGACCGAAGGTCGCATCGACGTACGTTCCTTCCGGCCGCACCGCCAGGGCCTCGACCGCCTCTTCGAGCAGCACGCTGAGGTGCTGCGCACCTCCGCTCACAGCCGCAACTTCTCCAGCCCAGGCGGCAGTTGCGACAAATCCATCGCGAACGACTCCTCCTGCTGCTGCTCCCAGCGCACGTCGGACCAGAGCTCGAAATGGTCACCCTGACCGACCAGCCATACCTTCTTGTCGAGTTGCGCGCGCATGCGCAACTCCGGCGCCACCAACAGGCGACCGGCGGAATCGAGTTGCTCGGGGTTGGCATTGCCGACGAACAGGCGGCGCACCTTGGCGGACGCCTCATCGAGACTGGAACGCGCGAGAACTTCGTCCCGGATCGGCCCCCACACGGGTTCCGGGTAGATGAGCAGGCAACGGTGGGGGTGCACGGTGACGATCACCGCCCCCTTGCAGACCTCGTCGATCTCGGCGCGAAAACGCGTGGGTACGGCAAGCCGCCCCTTCGCATCGAGATTGAGCGCTACCGCTCCCTGAAACATCGTCCTCCCCTGGCCGAAAGTTCGTTCGGAAATTCGTTCGTTTTGGGGCCAAAAATGCACACTTGCCCCACTTTTCTCCACTTCCTCCCACTTTAGGGGGGAATTCCGACCCGGTCAAGCAAATGAAGTGGCTTTTTTTGTGTCAACACAAGGACTTAAGCTTGGGGTTTCATACAGGGGTTCAGGCAAAAAACGAACGAAAATAATTACTTGGTGAACAAATCGAACGTGTCTTGTGAGGATCACGTGCGGAACCATGCCCCTCGCATGATTCGAGAAATATTTCACGCTGCCGGCGAAGCGGAAAATTGCCGGAAACCGGGCGGGGCCGAGCGCCGTGCAAGCTGCGGAAAGTGTGCCGGCCAGGCGCTGTAGTGCGACGCGCCACGAGGCGCATGCAACGGGCCTTTCAGGCATGCATCTTCGCTGTCCCGCATGAACATTGGATCGTGGAGACTACCGGCTGGAGATGGCCTGTCCACGCGCGTTTCGGGACACTCTATGTCGCCGGGCACAGCTCGTAGAATGTCGCTCGGGCGGAAGCGCGCCGTGGCCCACCGAAACGGGCCGCGACGCGCGCGACGATCGATCAGGAGATCCGCGAATGCACCTGCGCCAGCCACCGAATCTTGCGCACCTCCTCGCATGCGGTCTCGCCTGCGGGCTCATCGGCACCGCCGCATCCGCCGCCCCGCCAGCCGCCGTACCCGCCGAGCCGAAGGCGTGCGAAGGCATTGGCGACCCGTCCTTTTTCCGCGACGAAGGCATCAACATCAAGGTATCGACCAGGCTCAGGTTCAACAAGGCGCTGATGCGCGAGAACATCCAGACCAAGACCAACGGCGGCATCGTCACCCTTCACGGCTACGTCTCGACGGCCGAGCATTCGCGGCTGGCTGCAAAACGCGCCGCCGAAGTCGGTGGCGTGCGTTGCGTGAGCAATTTCATTGTCGTCGGTCCGCCACCGCCGCAACCGGCCGGCAATCCGTACTGACCATCGGCCACACGGTTTCGGCCGGTTCATCCCGGCCCCGACCGTAACGACTCGCAAGCGATGGCTGCAGGCAGACCCTGCGCCGGGTTGCCGGGCTACCCGCGCCGTGCGAACTCGGTCAGAATGTCGTGAGCGATTCCCCCGCCGGCGCGCGATAAGACACGCGCCGCGGAATCCCCGAATAAGCGAAAAGATCAAACCTTGACGACCTCGCCCCTGCAGTCATCCCTGCTGACCTGGCTCGACACCCGCGCCGAGATGGCCGTGTACGCGATCACTCACGGCCGCCTCGCCTACGGCAACCAGAGCTTCGACGCACAGATGCGTGACGACGCGACGCTGCTTGCCGAATTCATCGCCCGGCCCCGCTCCCTGCCCGCACACGTGCCGCCCGTTGCGGGAAAGGCCGCGGACGCGACGCCCGTAGCCTTGCCGGCGCAGACGCTGCGCGACGGCACGCATGCGGATGCGTCCGACCGCATCGAAGCCCAGGAATGGCTGGTACCCACATGCGACGGCCCGATCGTCATCGGCTGCTTTCGCACGCAAGCGACTTCGAGCGCCAATCATGCATTGCTTCGCGTCGCGCTGCATGACGCGCTGACTGACCTGCCCAATCGCAGCCTGCTCGAGGATCGCCTGTTTCAGGCTATCGCACGCAGCCGGCGAAATCGCAAGCTGGCCGCGCTGCTCTACCTCGACCTGGACCAGTTCAAGCCCGTCAATGATCGCTATGGTCACCAGGCCGGCGACATCGTGCTGCAGACCGTGGCCGGCCGCATGCTCGCCTGCGTGCGGGAAACCGACACCGTTGCCCGGCTCGGCGGGGACGAGTTCGCGATCGTGCTCGACGAGATCGACCAGCAGGAGCAAGCCGAAATCGTCGCGGCAAAGCTGATCGCCGCCATCGGCGAACCCATCACCCTCCCTGAAGGAGCGACAGTCAACGTCAGTTGCAGTATCGGTGTCGTACTGTGCCCGACCAACGGCGTCAACCTGATCTCGCTCATGCAGGCGGCGGATCAGGCCATGTACACGTGCAAGGGAACCGGAAGCGGACGGTACTGCCTGTCGACCGCGGCACCGCCCGCAATCGAGCCCGGCAACTGGATGGAAGACAACGAGGCCGAAATGATCGGCGTGCCCGAGATCGACCGGCAGCACGAAACGCTGATCGCGCTCGCCAATCGTTTGCATCGCGCGATCGAGGACTCGGAAGATTACGTGCTGCAGTCGGCCCTGCTCGACGAATTGGTCAGCTACACGCAATACCATTTCGCGAGCGAAGAGGCGCTGATGGACCGCTACAAGGATCCGAACGCGGAAGCCCACAAACGCCAGCACGCACAATTGGTCGCGCAGGTCCAGTTCTTCCGCCATGCGCTCTCGAACAGCGACAGCCAGATGATCCTCTCCGCACTGCGGCCTTGGCTGATCCGGCACATCCGCAGCTACGACCGCGCCCTCGGTGCTTTCCTCATGACGCGAAAGGCACGCGAACCGGGCGCTTCGCCAAGCTAGGCTCCGCTCATGCCGATTCCGCGCCGGCATCCGCCGCATCTGCGACAAAGCGCCGGATGACCGAAATCACTTCGTTGGCGCGGAAGGGCTTCGAGATGAAATCGTCCATGCCGGCAGCAAGACAGCGTTCCCGGTCACTGGCCATCGCATTGGCGGTCAAGGCGATGATCGGTATTCGCCGCGCCTCGGCTGACATCGCGCGAATCCGGGCAGTTGCCTCGAGTCCGTCCATATTGGGCATCTGCATGTCCATCAGGATCACGTCGAATACCCCACGGCGGTAAGCGTCGAGCGCCTCGAGCCCATCGCGCGCAAGCGTGACCTGGTAGCCGTTCTTGCGCAGGATCCGCGTCACGAGCGCCTGATTGACCGGCGTGTCCTCGACCACCAGCACACGCCCTCCCGAGCACGACGCCTGCACCTCGTCGCGGTTCAACGAATCGTGCCCCTGCTCAGGCGCCTGCGCCGGCGTGAAGGCAATGTCGAATTCGAAGCAGGAACCGCGGCCCGCCTCGCTCGTGACACGAATCGTGCCGCCAAGAAGCGCGACCAGCCGTGCGACGATCGCCAGGCCGAGGCCCGTGCCGCCGTATTTGCGCGTGGTGGAGCTGTCAGCCTGCGAAAATGGCGTGAACACGTGGTCGAGCTTGTCTTCCGCGATGCCGATGCCGGAATCGGCGACCTTGAAGGTCAGCATCGGCTGCTCGCCGAAACGCGGTTGCGCCAGCGTCACCGTCACTGCACCGCGCTCGGTGAATTTAACGGCGTTGGAGACGAGGTTGGTCAGCACCTGGCGCAGGCGCACCGGATCGCTGCGGATGAAATGCGGCGCCAGCGCATGCCGGTCAAGGCGCAGGGCGATGCCCTTTTCGGTTGCCTGGCGCGAGAACACGGCGAGCGTGTCCTCGAGCAACAGACGCAGATCGAACTCGACCGCCTCGAGTTCCAGACGTCCGGCCTCGATCTTGGAAAAATCGAGAATGTCGTTGAGGATCACCATCAGGCTTTCCGCGGACGATTTCACCCAGTCGAGATAGCCCCGGACTTCGTGGTCCGGATCCGACGACAGCGCGAGTTCCGTCATGCCGATGATGCCGTTCATCGGGGTACGGATCTCGTGGCTCATTGTCGCGAGAAACGCCGCCTTGGCCACGTTGGCGGCTTCGGCCGCCTCCTTTGCCGCGCGCAACTGCTGCGCGGAATAGCGTTCCTGGGTCACATCCTCGTAGATCCACATGCGGCCGGTGCGCCGGGCCTCGCTGTCGCTCACGGCGTACGCGCGCTGCATGACGATGCGCCCATCGGCGAACACGAACTCCCGCGGCTGCGCGCCGAAGTCGCTTGCGGATGCCGGCGGGCGGCCGTGGAGATCGATGCCGGATGCGCGCACGAAAACCGTGTCGGCCGCTGAGCCCACAGGATCGAAATCCAGCCCCCACATGCCGCGAAACTCCGGATTGGCGAAACGCACGCAGCCGTCGCTATCGACGAACAAGACACCGAACTTCATGGCCGAAAGTAGCGAAACCAGGCGTGCACGCGACACTTCCAGCTCCTCCGCAAGATCACGCTGAGCGTCCCTTGTCTGGGTGAGATCGCGAATGCGCTCCTCGACGGTGCGCGACATGACGTTGAAAGCCGCACCGAGCCGCCCCAGCTCGTCATCGCCCTCGATCATGTGCAGCGGGCTCAGGTTGCCATCGGCGACCTGCTCGCTGGCACGCGTCAGGGCAACCAGATGGCGCGTCAACCACAGGCCCAACAGGGTCAGCAAAACCGTCGACAGCACGAGTTCCCCCAGCGCAATGGCTACGCCCTGCAGCATCAGCTGGCGATTCGCCACGGCGATGTGCGACATGTCGAGCCCGAAGCGCAACGTGCCCAGCCGCTGCCCGGCCAGCGAGATGGGACGAGCGACATCGTAGCGCGCCTGTTCGTCCACGCCCGAGACATCGAGGCTGGAATTCGGCGCCGGCAATGCCCGGTCGCGCGGCCACCCGCTGACCGCCAGCAGCCTGTCCTTGATGTCGAGGACGGCCAGATACTCGATCTGCCCGTTGCCCCGGCTCTCGTCGAGGATTGCCTGCAAGGTCGCGAAGTCGCGCTGCGCAAGCGGCGCGACCAGCGCAGCGTTGAGCACCGGCTCCATCTGTCGTGCGTGGCTGCGCTCCTGTTCGGCCATGTGTTCGCGCAGCAGACGCAGGCTGTTGCCGATCAGCAAGGTCAGCATCACGGCCTCGACCACCACCGCGGCGAGTAGCAGTCGGCCGCGCACCGAGCGGAGAAGCCGGAAGTTCGGCATCACTTGTCCGACTTCTTCAATTCTGCGCGCACCTCTGCCGCGTAGGCATCCACGGCCTCGAGTTCCCGCGGCCCGATCTTGCGGTAGCCACCGAGCTTGTGCTTGGCGAAGTACTCCCTGCCGGCTTCGCTTTCGGCGAACGACCAGAGCGCGGCATCAATTGCTTTTTGCCGGGCCGCGTCGCGGCCATTGAGCATATAGACACGTCCGGCCATCGATGCGCTCTCCGCGATGATGCGCAACCCCGCCCGCACGTCCGCCGACAGGTTCTGGAAGTTGGTCTGCGACATGAAACCGGCGCTCGCATCGCCGCTGATGATGAGTTGCGCCACGCTGTCGGCGGCGCTGACGTAGCGCATCGGCAAATCCACGCCGCCGTTCTTCAGCCAGTGCTGCCCCCAGAGGGTGACGAGAGACGTCGCGCTCAGGCCGACAACGCCACTGCCTGACTTGAGATCCTTCGGTTCGCGAATCGCGCCCGTTCTGGCACCAACCACGACCGCCTTGAAATCCGCCTTGTAGGTCAGTTGCGGCAGGTATCCCGCATCAACCTGCAGCAACCGGGCCTGATGCCCCGTCGTGATTGCAAGGTCATATTCCTGTGCGAGCGCCCGACGCGCAAACTCGGAAAAATCCGGGGCCGTGATGATCTGCACTGTCTCGCCAAGAGCCTGCTCGAGATGACGCCGCAATGGCTGGTACATCTCGAGGATGACGCGCGAACTGGTATGCGGCGCCACGCCGACACGAAACAACTGCTCCTGCGCCTTGGCTGGCAGCGCGAGCACGCAGAGGGACAGCCACAACCCGAGGCGGAAAAGCATTCTCATTTTCTGTTCGATCCATCCGTACAAGCCACACGACCAAACGGCATGGGCCGCTGTTTCCCGTCGCGCCGACCACTTCCATACGCGGCGCGTCGCCGGGCGCAGTCGCGACGCGACTCGACGCAACTCCTGCAGGTGTTACGGCAGAAAACGGATCGACTTGAGCGGGGCGAGGCGCACCGATATGCGAATGGACTTGCCGGCAAGGGGTCGTCACCCGTGAACGGCCGGCCTTGCGGCGAACCGGGCCGCGATGGCCCCTGTCAGTGCCAGAGGCGCGAGAACCAGCCCTTGCGCTGTCGCTCGCCGGTCGCGGCGGCCTTCATTCCGCGACTCAGGAACATGGGGGCGTACTTCTTGTCCCCGTGGATGATGTGATCGGTCAGCCAGCTGCGCAGGAACTGGAGCAACTCGAGGTTGGCGGACACCTTGCCGGAGTGGCACTTTTCGGCCTTCTCGGCGAACTGGGCAAGGAGTTTCTCGTGCTCCGCCTTGTGGGGTACATAGTCCTTGTACTCGAAGACACGCATCAACGCCTCTTCGACCGCAAAATGGATCCGCGTGTAATCGCCCAGGGTTCCAAGCACGCTGACGATTTCGCTTTCGCTTTTGCGCTCGTGCACTGCATCGTGCAGCCGGTTCAGGCAGTCGACCAGGATGTGATGCTGCGCATCGATTTCCTCGAGCCCGACACTGAACTCGTCCGACCAATCAACGTATGGCATCGCCGCCTCTCCAACAATAAGCCGCCTGCGGCGGATTCCAGGGGCAAGCCGAAGAATCGCCACCGATCTCGAACGCAATCATGTAACGCGAACGGGGTCGGATTCTGCTGCCCGGATCAATCCTCAAAGTTGATCTTGATCAAGGAAGCGTCCGGCTCCGATCATTGGAGCCGAAAACGCGCGGTGACGCCGCTCAGTTCGTTCGCAAGCTGCTGGAGATGGGTCACGGAACAGGCCAGCTTGGCAACCGCCGACTGGTTGCTCTCCGACATGCCGGCGATCCGCTCGACATGCGTCGAGATCTCACCCGCTGCACGGCTTTGCCGCTCCAGCGCGACGTTGATCTCGCTCACCTCACCGGCTGCGACGGACACAGCACCGTGCGCGGTGGCGATCACCTCCGCAGCCGATTCGCTCGACGATTCGGCGAGACTGACTGCGTCGCGCCCGTGGGTGAGCGCAGCTGAAAGGCTCGCCGCGCGATCCGAAAGGGACCCGGTTATCCCGTCGATCGCTGCCGCCGAGTTGCCGGATTTTTCGGCGAGCTTGCGAACTTCGTCGGCGACCACGGCAAAGCCGCGACCCTGCTCGCCGGCGCGCGCCGCCTCGATCGCCGCATTGAGCGCCAGCAGATTGGTCTGATCGGCGATCTCCCGTACTTCGCGGGTCATCACGGTGATCTGCTGGGCATTGTCGACGAATGCCCTGGCAGCGTCGGCGACCTCGTTCATCACGCTCGCCGTGCGTTCGATCGACGCGCGCAGCTCCGCAAGGTGCGCCTGGGCGCGATTCGATTCCTCCAGGGTCCGATCTGCCTGATGGGCAGCGTTACCCGCGTTCGAAGAGACGGCCTGAATTCCCGCGGTCACCTGTTCGACCGACACTGCCGTCGACACCGCTGCGCTCGCCTGCGCAGAAGAGGCCTCTGCCACGCGGCCCGATTCGGCGCTCACCACCTGAGAGGCTTCGACCAGCGACAGGGCCGAACCCTTGAGCTGCGCGACGATCGTACCGAGGTCGCGCCGTATGCGCTCGGCACTCTGCGCGATGCCCCCCAGTTCGTCGTGCGTCGACACCTCGACCGGCTGGCTGAAGTCTCCCGCCGCGAGGCGTTCGAGATCGCGCGACAAGCTTCGGGCCGGCGCAAGAATGGATCGCTGCAGCGCCCAGAGAAAGAACACGAACGCGAGCGCAATCACCACGGCAAACGCGACCCCCACCACGGTCATCTGCTGCAACGTCGCGTCTCGCACCGCAAGCGCATCCGCGTGCGACAAACCCGCACCGAGGCGTTCGATCGCCGACCATTCGACTGCCAGGCCGACGACCGCTGCAGCCAGCAAGGCTGCAGTACCGCCGCCGCAAATGACCAGCAGCTTGTTCCTGATACTGCGCGAGATGATGTTCATCGAGATTTCCTGACCTGCGTTCAGTTCGCAATCACCGGCGCATTCAACGGAAAGGCGCGGAAAAACTTTTGCAATTTGCGCAGACAAATTCGATCCGCTTGACGCAGGTCAAACGCGATGGGCGGGCGGCAAGCCGGACGACTCGCCAGCCGCAGCCGACCCAGACGGCTCGTCGGGCGGCTGCAGTCCGCTCGACGCCGCAAACAGTGGCAAGGTTTCCCAGCCCGCGTCCGCGGGCGCGCCCGTAACTGCTCCGTCCGCTGGACTCAGTCCGGAAGCACGCACGCCGAGCAGCCGCAGGCGCCGCGCAAACCGGACGCGTTTCAGGCAAAGCCGTGCAACGTGCAGGATCACCTGTGCATCGGCGGTCGCCTGGTGGATGGTCATGTCACGCGTAACGGTAGTGAAATCGTCGAAACGAAGCTTGATGCCGATGGTGCGCCCGACATAGCGCCGCTTCTGCAGATCTTCCGCGAGTCGTTCACACAGATCGGTGAGGATGCGCGTAAGTTCGGCACGGTCACGCGCCGGATGCAGATCGCGCTCGAAGGTGGTTTCCCGGCTGCGCGAGCGCGGCTCGGACTCGGTCACTACCGGCCGCTCGTCGCGTCCGAGCGCGACCTCGTGCAGCCAGCGGCCGTAGTTCGGCCCGAAGCGATCAACCAGCACGGCGCTTTCGAAGCGCGCGAGTTCGCCGATGCGTTCGATGCCGATGGCCCGCAGCCGCTCGGTCGCCTTGGGCCCGATGCCGTTGATGCGGCTGACCGGCAGCGGCCAGATGCGACGTTCGAGATCGCCCTCGCCAAGCAGGGTCAGCCCGTCGGGTTTCTCGAGATCGGAGCAGATCTTGGCCAGCAGCTTGTTGGGCGCAATGCCGACGGAACAGGTCAGGCCGGTCGCCTCGCGAATGCGCCGCTTGATTTCCACGCCGACCGACCGGGCATCCTCTTCGATCTGCGTCAGGTCGACATAAACCTCGTCGATGCCTCGGTCCTCCATGTGCGGCGCGAGGGTCGCGATCGCCGCCTTGAACAGCCGCGAGAATTTTCGATATTCGTCGAAATCGACCGGCAGGAAGATGCACTGCGGACACAGCTCGCGCGCCTGGCGCGCCGGCATCGCCGAACGCACGCCGAACTTGCGCGCGACGTAATTGGCCGTCGTCACCACGCCGCGCCCGCCGGTGCCGCCGATGGCGACCGGCAGGTCGCGCAACTCGGGGCGACGCAGCAGTTCGACCGAGGCATAGAACGCATCCATGTCGACGTGGGCGATGCGACGCATGGCGGCTCCCCGCTTGCCCCGGCTACGCCTTCAGCCAAACCGGCGCCGACGCATCACCGGCCGGCCGCACCTTGCCGATGCACATTGCACGGTGATAACCCGACGCTCGCAGCATCGACAAGCAAGCATCCGCCCGATCTGCGGGCACGCTGGCCAGCAGGCCACCGGCGGTTTGCGGATCGAACAACAACGGGAAGTTCGGATGTGAAGCGCCGAGTGCCAAATTGGCCACCTCGGCACCCAATCGGACGTTCGCCGCCTGCAGCGAGCTGACCATACCGGCTGCGCAGCATGCCGCAGCGCCGTCCATGACCGGCAATGCGGCAAGGTCGATCTCGGCAGCGACGCCGGACGCACGCAACATCTCGAGCAGATGCCCGAGCAGGCCGAAGCCGGTCACGTCGGTACATGCGGTGGCGCCATGCGCCGCCAGACAATGCGCGGCCGCGCCGCTCGGCTGCCACATCGACTCCAGCGCCGCGTCGACCCAGCGCCCGCTCGCGCGGCCCAGCGCGTTGGCGGCGAGCAACGTTCCTGTTCCCACCGGCTTGGTCAGGATCAGCACGTCGCCCGGACACATGCCCGACTTGCGCATCGCGCCCGAGAGGTCGGCGTCGATCAGGCCGTTCACCGCGAACCCGAGTGCAAGTTCGCGGCCCTCGCCGGTATGGCCACCGACCAGCGCGCAGCCGGCCGCGTCGAGCAGTTCGACGGCACCGGTCAGCATCTGGGTCAGCGTTTCCTCGACCATCCGATCCAGGCCGGGCGGGATCGTGACGATCGCCGTCGCGGATTGCGGCTCGGCACCCATGGCATGGATGTCGCCGAGCGCATGGTTGGCCGCAATGCGTCCGAACAGCCACGGGTCGTCGATGAACGCGCGAAAGAAATCGACGGAATGCACCAGCGCCTTGCCCGGCGGCACGCGCAGAATGGCGGCATCGTCGGATTCACCAAGGCCGATCAGCACATCGTCGCGCTCGATCGGGTGCAGGCCGGCGAGCGCGCGCGACAGCACGCCCGCGCCCACCTTGGCACCACAACCGCCGCAACGCATTGCCTGCGCCGAAGATGCCTGCGCGATGTCGGCATCGTCGAGCGGCATCGCCGCCGAAGACGGCGCCGTCCCTGCCGGCATCGACGGAAGATCGGTGAAGCGTGCCATGAAGCGGCGATCGATCCAGTCCTTCCAGCGCCAGACCCAGTCGCCGCGCGCATGGAACCGGCCACGCGATGCGACCGCATGGCGATCGCCCGTGCTGATCAGTGCCAACCAGCGCGCTTGCGGCCGGTAGCGCCGCAGCGGCTGCCCGAGCAGCGAGCGGCGCAGGTTCTGCGCCAGCGGCCGCCCCTGGCGCACCGCGAACACGCCGGCCTTCTCCAGCGGAGAATCGACCATCGCCGCGCAATCGCCGGCCGCAAACACGTGTGGATCGGTCACCGTCTGCAACGTATCGCGCACCTCGATGAATCCGGCTGCGTCGAGCGCGAGGCCCGTGTCACGCAGCCAGGGCGCCCCGCCCGCCTGGGTGACCCAGACGATCTCGTCCGCCTCGATCACCTCGCCGCGGCGCGTGGTCAGGCACCCCGCTTCCACCGAAGCAACCTCCGTCCCCCGGTGCACGATGACTGCGCGGCTGGCCAGCACCTGTTCGAAACTGCGACGCACGCGCGCATTGTGCGTCGGCAGAATCTGCGCATCGGCGGAGAAAAGGTGGAACACGAGTTCGTCCTCCGGAGCGCGACCCGACGCGCGCAGTTCATTGCACAAGCGATACTGCATCGCCAGCGTCAGCTCGACGCCCCCGGCGCCGGCGCCGACCACGGCGATCGTCATGCGGCCGGCGTGGCGGCGCACGCGCGCCAGCAGGGCCAGCCAGCGTTCGTTGAAACTGCGTATCGGTTTCACCGGCACGGCGTGCTCGGCCGCGCCCGGCGTGATCCGCGCGTCCGGCGTCGAACCGACGTTGATCGACAGACGGTCGTAACGCAGCGGTGGTCTCTGCCGGCACGAGACCCGGCGCGCGGCGAGATCCAGCCCCGTCACCTCGTCGCGCAGGAAGCGCGCACCGGCAAATGCGGCAAGGCGGCGCAAGTCGATGTGCACATCGTCGAACGCGTAATGCCCGGCGATGTATCCGGGCAGCATCCCCGAGTAAGGTGTGTGCGTGTCGGTGCAGATCAGCGTCAGTCGCACGCCGGGCATGGGTTGCATGGCAAAGCGGCGCAGTACGCTGACATGGCTGTGGCCACCGCCGACGAGCACGATGTCGCGCGTAACCGGATATGCAGCGTCGTCCATGATCATGGGCCGGGGCGGCGGTTCGTGTCGGTCGGTGATCGGAATGCCTACGCTGCCGATATCGCGGCAGCAATCTCGGCCTCGTCCTCGACAACCGGAAAGGCATCGCGCACCTCGGGCGGAATGTCGGCTGCACGACCGCTGGCCGCGTTGCAAAACACCCACAGCGTCTCGGCCTGCGCAGCTGGCTTGAGGTCGCGCGCACGCACGAAACGGTAGCGCCGCGGCGACGACTGCACGTCCATGCCGGCCACCCAGGTTGCGAGAATCATCTGTTCATCCCGATACACCGGCCGGATGTATTCGATGAAATGCGAGCGGATCACCCAGGTCGTGCGCGTGTCGAGATAGCGCGCCACCGTCCAGCCCTGCTCGTGCGAATGCGCGGTCGCGATGTCCTGCATCCAGCGGATGTATTCGAGATTATTGACGTGGCCGTTCATGTCGATCGATTCGGCCGGCACAACAAAACGTTCCGTATGAATGCGGGGCATCGGACTGTGAGAGACTTCGCAAAGTCGCGATTATGGACCCGGCGAACCGTTCCGCCGGCCTGTGCGGCGCCCCGCACCCCGTCCGAGCTTCAAATGAGACTTCGCATCCCGCTCGCCGCACTGGCGATAATCGGCGCAACTGCCTTCGCCCCGCTCTCGATGCTCCAGGACAGCCTGCTCTATTTTCCGCAGCAAGTGCCGCTGGCCGCGATGACCTCGCCCGGCCTCGGCGCCTGGCCAGATGCGGACGATTTCCGTGGCCTGATCGCCAAACCCGCCGGCATGGCACGCGGCACCGTCGTCGTGTTCCACGGCAATGCCGGCCACGCCGGCCACCGCGAGTTCTATGCGCAGATGCTGGCCCCGCTCGGTTTTCGCGTCGTCCTCGCCGAATATCCCGGTTACGGTCCGCGCGGCGGCACGGTCGGCGAGGCATCGCTGGTGGACGATGCAGCGCAGACGATCGCGCTGGCGCACGCCCGCTACGGCGGGCCAGTCCTGGTGATCGGCGAATCGCTGGGTGCCGGGGTAGCCGCTGCTGCAACGCGGCAAGTACAGGGTCTGGTCGCCGGATTGATGTTGGTCACACCGTGGGATCGGCTCGAAAGCGTGGCTTCGCACCACTACGCATGGTTGCCTGTGCGGTGGCTGCTGCGCGACCGCTACGACAGCGTGGCGAATCTGGCCGGCTTCGAGCGCCCGGTCGTGGTTGCAGTGGCCGAGCATGACAGCATCGTGCCGGCACGCTACGGCATCGCGCTGCACGGATCGCTGCACGCCCCGAAGCAGCTCAGGACGCTGCGCGGCGCCGAGCACAACGACTGGATCGACCGCGCCGACGCGGCGTGGTGGCGGGAGGTCGTGGAATTCCTTCTCGCGGCGAAGGTGCCGACAGGCTGAAACCACCGCATCCCGCGAACCCGCATGGATAGGCCACCCCCAGGAACAATGCCCCAGGCGCCAATATTGGCGCGGTTTTCCGAGGTGCATGCCCTGAGCACGCCAATCCATGCGCCCCCCAGCTCCACCCGCGACGCTCCTCTCTGACCCTCAGCGCCCGGCAAGGCGCGCCGGCGGATGGGGTGCCGAGGCGATGGCGCCCAGCACGGCGCCGAGGGTGACACAGACCAGCCCCAACACGGTGGTCGCATCGACCGGCTCGCCCAGCAGCGGCACCGCCGCCACGGCCGTAATGCCGGGCACCAGCGCGAGCACCAGCGCCGCCTTGACCGGGCCGATGGTCTGGGTGGCAAACGTGAACAGCATCCCGCCGCAGATCGCGACGACGATGCCCTGATACACCGCCTGCAACGCGATCTGCCCGGGCGGCGCGGTTGCCAGCGTCGACGGCAGAAGCAGGAAGTACACCGGCAGGTAGAGTACGGCCGAAAAGGCGGCAAGGCCGGCCATCGCGTCGAGCGGGCGCAGGCGCCACTTGCGCAACAGCACGCCGAACACGCCCCAGCACAGCGCGCCGCCGAGGAAGAGGATGTCGCCCAGCCACTGGCGCGGCGCGGCACCGGCCGCCGCGCCCAGGCTATGCCAGGCCATCAGGGCGATGCCCAGCGCCGTCAGCGAAAAGGCGATCATCACGCCCCGGTTCGGCCGGAAGCCGAGCAGCGCCCAGGCGACCAGCGCAGTCGAAAACGGAATGCCGCCATTGACCAGGATGCCGGCATGCGCAGCCGGCGCGAACATGAACCCGCAATACACCAGCAGCGCATAGCCGATGCCGCCGAAGGCCGACAGCGCAAGCAGTTGCCGCCAGGGAATCGCGAATGGCCGGCGCAGGAATACCGGCAGCAGGACCAGCGCCGACACACCGAAGCGCAGCGCGCCGATGTCGAAACCGGTCAGATCGCCGCGCCCCCCCATGCGCGAGATGATGTTGAAGCCGGTCCAGAACAGCGCAACGGTGCCGACCGCGGCAAAGCCGAGCCGCGTCTGTCGCTGCGCGGCGCTGCGTTCGGTCTCGGTCGGGCGGGTTGTCACGGCGGATCGGTTCGTCGCGTGATGCATGGCGGTATTGCCCGATTGTAGGCGATACGCCGCGCCAGGTCCGGTCGCGGCCGCAACGATCCGGACTCGCGAATGTCCCGCAAGTGCCGCTACACTGCGATCGTCTTTTCGCGACGGGATGGCCGCACATGTCCGACACGTCAGCCGGCAAACTCATGGTGCGGCACTTCCGCCAGATCCTGGTCTGGCCGCTTCAGTTGATGCCCCTGCGGGCGGGCGACCAGGTACAGCGCCATTTCGCGGCGCTCGACCAGATCGACGCCGACAACCCGTGGCGCGAGGTGCAGGACGAATTCACCGGCGATCCGACGCAGTTCCAGGAGCGCCACTACCGCGAGTTCGTGACTTTCCTGCCGCACGTGCAGCGCTTTCTCTACGGCCAGGGCCGCGGCAGCAGCACGCTGCGCGGCTACGGCGAATCGCCGATCCGGGTCTATCGGCGCAGCGACGTGGCGGCCATCCGCATGACCTGCACCGACGGCGCGATCGTCGACCTGACGATCAAGCATGTCGACCTGCATTTCTTCTTCGACGTGGATGTGGTGATCCTCGCGCTCGAGGTGTTCGCAGACGACCTGCCGTTCGCGCGCGTGCAGGAGATCATGTATCGCTTCGGCCGCACCTTTCCGTCGCAATGGGATGCCGACGGCCTCGCCAGCCACTGCATGCGGCGCGTGCAGTGGATCGGCTTCGGCGGCGAAGTGCTGGCCGAATCGGATTTCGACAACCGCGCCAAGTATCTGGCCCACGTCTGTGAACATCGCGCTGCCTGCGTCGGCGCGCACTGGGAATTCCTGCTGCAGCCGCTGGCGCAGCACCATTCGGAGCGCGAAGGCGTCATCCGCTACCGCCAACTGGAATACCACCGGCTGCCGAAAATGACCTACCTCGCGTTCGACGATCCGTTCGCGCTGTCGCGCGAGGATTTCGTGCGCCTCGGCCTAGCCGCGCAGCCCGACGACGGCAGCGGCCTGCACTATTCGGACAAGACGCTCGACGAGTTCGAGCGCGACCACTGCTACGACCGGTTCTGGTCGCCTGCGCGGCACGACATGCGCGCCAGCACGCGCATGATCTGCACCGGTCACGCGTTCGTGATGATCGGCTGCCACGGCGTGCCGTTCTACGCCGATGGCGAAACCGGCCTGCTCGGACAGTTCCGCCACCAGTACTTCCTGCTCGGTCTGGTGTCGCACTTCCACCGCGCAGCGCTGCTGATGCTCTCCGACCGGCTGGTCGTCGCGGTGAGCCGGCTCGACATCGACGACCCGGACTCGATCCGCCACTTCAAGCGCAGCATCCGCCAGTCGATGGAGATCTTCCTGCGCTTCAATCATCGCTACTGGTTCCACGAGGTGTCGAAGCAGTCGGTGGCGCAGGATCTGTTCCGCCTGTGGAACCGCCACCTGGGCAACGACGCGCTGTTCGCCGAACTGCGCGAGGAAGTGCTCGACATGGGCCACTACCTCGACAGCGACGACGCGCGGCGGCAGAACGACACCGTGCTGCGCCTGACGGTGGTAACCATCTTCGGCCTCATCGGCACCATCGTCACCGGCTTCCTCGGCATGAACCTGATCGCCGAGGCCGACCAGCCGCTCGTGCGCAAGCTGATCTACTTCGCGATCGTGTTCCTGCCGGTGACGGCGCTCACGCTCTACACGGTACAGAAGTCGCGCGCGCTGTCGGAGTTCCTCGACGCGATGTCCGACGAGCGCCTGCCGCTGGCACGCAAGGTCGCCAGTTTCCTGCGCATCTGGCGCCGGCCGGGTCCGATCGGCGCCGGCCGGGTGGACGTGCCGGCGCGCATGCGGCGGCGCCCGCGCTGACCTTGGCCTGGATCAATACGGCGGCGCAGCGAAGGTGTTTCACTGGCGGCATCGCAGATCCGACTGGGGAGAAGATCATGCTGACGCTGCAGGACTGCATCGAACTGTCCGAACTGACCGAGGACGAAATCCTTGCCATCGCCGAACACGAGCACGTTCCGGAGATGGTTGCACTGGAGCTGGGCAACTATCTGGTTCACAGCGAAAGCGGCGAGCGGCGCATCAAGCGCATGATCGCCGACGACATCAAGGACGCGCGCGCACGCGGGGATCTCAAGCACGCCGCCACGCTGCGCATGGCGCTCAAGCACTTCGTCGAAGCGCACGCGCACCCGGCCGCAGGCTGAGCGCAACGCGACTGCACACCGCCCCGCAAGGCGCGCCGGCTGGCGCCCCGGGGCTTGCCATCGCCGGCAGGCGCATGCTGCGGTGCGTGGCGGGCATGCCGGCCCAGGACGCCCTGTCCATGCGGGTTCCGGGCGGATTCCAGACGGACTTCAGGCCGCTTCGGATGCGCACCGTCGCGCTGGCAACGGGCGGACGGCGGCAAGCGGGTAAACTCGCGCGTTTTCGACCCGGAGTTCGCCCATGACCGCCACGCCCGCCCTGCCCCGCCTCACCTCGCTGTCGCATGGCGGCGGCTGCGGCTGCAAGGTCGCCCCCGGCCTGCTCGGCGAACTGCTGCGCGGCACCAGCCGCATGCCGCTGCCGCCGGAACTGCTGGTCGGCATCGAGACGTCGGACGACGCCGCGGTCTACAAACTCAACGACGAGCAGGCGCTGATCGCGACCACCGATTTCTTCATGCCGATCGTCGATGACCCGTTCGACTTCGGCCGCATCGCCGCGACCAACGCGATCTCGGACGTCTACGCGATGGGCGGCCGGCCGATCATGGCGCTCGCCATCGTCGGCATGCCGATCAGCGTACTGCCGCCTCAGGTCATCGGCCGCATCCTCGAAGGCGGCGAGGCAGCCTGCAAGCTTGCCGGCATTCCGATCGCAGGCGGCCACACCATCGATTCGGTCGAACCGATCTACGGCTTGGTCGCGCTCGGCCTGGTGCACCCGGACCGCGTCAAACGCAACGCCGACGCGCGCCCCGGCGACCGGCTGGTGCTGGGCAAGCCGATCGGCGTCGGCATCTTGTCGGCGGCGCTGAAGAAGGAGAAGCTGGATGCCGACGGCTATGCGCAGATGATCGCCAACACCACCCGGCTCAACACGCCCGGCCCCGAACTGGCGGCCCTGCCCGGTGTGCATGCGCTCACTGACGTGACCGGCTTCGGGCTCGCCGGCCACGCGCTTGAGCTGGCGCGCGGCGCGCACTGCCGGCTGGCGATCGACTGGTCGCGCGTACCGCTGTTGGGCGGCGTGCGCGAACTGGCCGCGCAGGGCATGATCACCGGCGCCTCGAACCGCAACTTCGCGGCCTACGGCGCCGAACTCGAACTGCCGGCCGGTTTTGCCGATATCGACCGCGCGCTGCTGACCGACCCGCAAACCAGCGGCGGCCTGCTGGTTGCGTGCAAGTCGGCCTCGGTGCCGGATGTGCTGGCGCTGTTCCGCCGCCACGGCTTCGACGACGCGGCGGACATCGGCGAGGTGCTGGCGCCGCTGGAACCGGGCCAGACGAAGCTCGCGCTGCGCTGATCAGCGGCTGCGCAGCGCCGACGCGGCGTAGCGGCGCTGCCAGAGGCGCGAGCCGTCGGCACGCCAAACGGCGATCACCAGCTCGCGCGCATCGGGCGCACCGCGGAAATCCATCGTGCAGAAATTGCGCTCGAGCGCGACCGTGCCCTCGACCGGCCGCACCGGATTCGGCCGCGGATGAACGTTCGACGTGAGCGGCGAGCAGGTCAGCTCGACCAGCGGGTAGCTGTCCGCGCGTTCGCGCTCGGTCATGTGCGTGTAGTGGATGTCGCCCGAGACGAAGACCACGCCGTCGATGCGGTTCGCCGTCAGCCAGTCGATGAACGCGCGCCGCTCGGCCGGGTGGTTATGCCAACCCTCGCCGCCGCGCCGCTCGGCATTCGGGCGGTCGCTCAGCATGCGGCTGCCATTGGCGATCAGCTTGAAGGTCGCGCGCGAGCGGGCGAGTTCGTCCTTGAGCCACGCAAGCTGCGCGGCACCCAGCATGGACTTGCCCGGCATGTCGTCGGGCAGATCGTCGTCGTCACGGTGGGTGCGGTCGTCGAGCAGGAACAGGTCGACGTCTTCGTACGACACTTTCGAGAAGATGCCCGGCACTCCAGGCAGGCCGTAGCGGCCGTTGGCCCAGTAGCGGCGGAAAAGGTAGTTGCTCATCGGCTTGAGCACGAAACTGCCGTCGGCGTCGTTCGGCCCGAACTCGTGATCGTCCCATATGCCGTAGTGCTGGCCGGTGCGCAGCAACCGTTGCAGCGGCGCATAGGTGCGCGTGGACGCCCAGCGTCCGTTCATGCGGGCCGGCACGTTGGCGACGGAACCACCGTCGAAATCGGCATCGCGGAAGTAGACGGTGTCGCCAAGCCAGAGCATCACGTCGGGGCGGCGCGCGGCGATCACGTCGAAAATGCCGAATGCTGTCGCACTCTCGCTGCCGGCACGGTCGGATTCGTCCGCCAGGTAGGCACAGGAGCCGGTGGCGAGCGAGACGTCGCGCGGCGCACGCGCGACGGCAGGCTGGGTCACGAACCCGAGCGGCACGCCGGGCAGTGCGTCACGGCCGTCGATGCGCACGCGATAGCGATAGCGCGTTCCCGGTCGCAGTCCGTCGAGCCGGACGACGGCGGCGTGACCGCCCGCGGCGGAGGTTTCAACAACTTCCGGACGTGACGTGCCCTGCGCCTGCCGCGCCGGCCAGAAGTCGATTGCGATACGGGCGTCGCCGTCGGTCATGAGCCAGATGTCGGCGCGATCGCGGCCGCTGTATCCGGCCATCGGGCCACTCGAGATGCCGGCGGAAAATGCGTTCCCGACGCAACACATCGGCACGAGCACGCAGGACGCGCCTAGCGCGCGCGCAAGGAGGCGGAACAGGATCATCGGTCGGCGTGATACGAAGCGCGGGGCACATTCCCGCAGCGGCATGTTACCGGCTCGCGCCCGTCGTTCAGGCAGCGGACCCCGGTCGACTCAGGTGGCGCCGTTTTCCGGCGTGCGCGACAGCGGGTGGGTGTCGAGCGCAGACAGATCGTCGCTTTCCAGATCGATCACGTGGAGCCCGAGCGCCGTGGTGTTCGAGGCGGCTTCCTCGGCCGGCACACCGGCCTTCTGCGAGGCATGGCGCTCCGAGACGTAGGTGCGGCCGAGCAGGTAGATCGAGCCGGAGCGGGTGACGATGCGGCCGCCGTGGAATTCCATCACCTGGCTGGTGGTGATCAGCGTGCCGTCCTTGAGGGTGGGATGATTCCACACCAGACCGCGGAAGCGCGGCCCGGGTTCGACCGGCCAGGCGGGATCGAGGCGCACGATCCGCGGCTTGCTGGCAGAAGCATCATTCATGGCCCATCCCCTTGGTCCGGACATCCGGCGTCCGTGACAAACTTAACGGAACGGGACCGCCAAGGCTTAGGGCTTTGCCGACAAAAAGTGGCCCGCTGGTGCGAAAAGGAAAGTCCGCCGATAAGCCGGGTTCTGTAAGGCGGCTTGCGCCGCCCGGCAGCCATTCATCTGGGCGACGCGTTGCCGCGCCGCTCGAGCAGCCTACCCGCCAGCCGCGCGAGCCGCGCGATTGCTGGCCTATTTGGCCTTGCCCCGGATGGGGTTTGCCGTGCCCTTCGCGTTGCCGCGAAGGCGGTGAGCTCTTACCTCGCCGTTTCACCCTTGCCGTCCCTTTCGGGCTTGGGCGGTCTGTTCTCTGTTGCACTTTCCGTCGCCTCACGACGCCCGGCCGTTAGCCGGCATCCTGCTCTATGGGGCCCGGACTTTCCTCCATGCACGTACCCTCCGCGCACAGCGGCTGCCTGGCGAACTTTCCTCGGAGATTGTAACCACGCTAACTAAAGAAATACCAGACGCAGGTGCAGGTTTTTTTACAGCAGCATGCCCGAAACCCGCATGGAATGGCGCTTTCCGGGGCGCCCACCCTGTCGTCAAACCACGACGCCGCTTCCCGGGCGGGGGGTCTCGAATACGCCGATCGATGCGGTTTCCCGCACGGTCCGGCCACGGCACACCGCAGAGGTAGCGCAAAACGCAACGGAAGCCGCGGCAAGCTTGATTTCAGTCGCGGTCTTGCCTACAAATCAAGTGTCTTTGCCTGTGTTCGCGGGCGCGAATGCCGGCGGAGACGGTTTGCGACAGCAGCAGTTCTTCTTGCATACGTCGGTTCGGCGACGCGTTCGCCGAATATGAGCAGCCGATGGCGCAGCAGGCCCCGCAGATTGCGGGGCCTTTTTTTCCCCGATGCTTCTCCGGACGCCTCGTCCTTTGCTACGTCCGCCGCCTCAGCCAGCCCGGGCAACGCGCGGGCGGGGGCGGAACTGGCTGGCGTCGTCGTAGTACGCGGGGTTTTCGTTGCCCGGAACGACCCCCGGTATGCCGAGCATGGGTAGCGGGCGCAGAACTGCCGGCGTGGCGAGAAAATTCCGGTCGCCCAGACGGGCGGCAAGCATTGCGTCGAGCCGGCCCGCCAAGTCCGGCCCGCCGATGGCCTCTTGCGGCAGGGTCAGGTACAGCGCCTTGCCGCACAAGCCGTGGAATGGCGCGCGCAACTGGTCGTAGAGCGCATGGCCGAAAACGACGAAGCGCACCCGCCGCACGAGTTCCTGCCGGCGCTGCACGAACGCCTCGCGCCAGCGGTGTTCGCGCAGGGCGTCGGCCAGCGCATCGTCGGCGCAGGCGACGATCACGCCGCTTTCGTCGAACAGGGTCGCGGCATCGCGGGCCGCGCCTCGCACGCCGTCGTCGCGCAACTCACGGACGTGTCGCGCATTGAGCGCCGCCTTGGTATGCGGAAAACGCAGCCAGACGAGCGAATTGAAAGCGTCGTGCCAGTTGGCTTCACGGGTCGGGATTTCGCCCCGCATGTGGATGCGCTGCTCGTATGGCACACCGGCCGGCTCGGCGGGCACGAATTGCAGCGGCACGCCACCGCCACTCGCCGGGCGCGGCACGGCGGTATCGAGCCATCGCCGAAGCTGCTCGAGCGACGGCGGACCGTCGCCAGGCAGCGCCGCCAGCCAAGGTGCCAGCGTCCCGAACAGGGGGCGTGCCGCGAGCCGCGCGGCCGGCGTAGCCGGGCCGGCGATCACTCGGCGGATTTGGCGGCCGGTGCAGAACCGGCCTCAGCCTTGACCGGCAGAAAGACGAGCTTTCCGTCCTTCTTCTGCCAGTTGCCGACGAGGGTGCCGGATTCGCCCTCCTTCGGCGCCTCGGCCGACTGCAGCGTACAAGTCTGCATATCGACGAAATACCAGTTCTTGCCTTGCTGCACCGCAAAACGTCGTTCACCCAGCGCATAAAGCATGACCTTGGAACTGGACGCCGATTGCGCCTTCATCGCATGGCGACGCTGGCAGTCGGGGAAGCGCGCGACGACCATCGACAGCTCCGCCTTGTCGCTCCACCAGTACTTGACGTCGCGCACCAGGGTCAGCGCATGATCGGAATTGTCCTCGACCATGTAGGCGGCGCTGTCCTGTTCGCAGGCGGCGAGCAGCGGCGCAAGCAACAACAGCAGGACGTATCGGATCCGCATGCGGGTCGTCTCAGTCGGCAAGACGCCAGGCGACGCTTTCGCCGGCGCGCAGCGGCACCAGCGCATCGGACTCGAGATAGGGCAGGCTCTGCGGCACCGGCCAAGCCTGCCTGACCAGCGTGATGCGGTCGGTATTGCGCGGCAGGCGATAGAAATCCGGCCCGTTGAAACTGGCAAACGCTTCCAGCCTGTCGAGGGCACCGGCTTGCTCGAAGGCCTCGGCATACAGCTCGATGCCGGCGTGCGACGTGTAGCAGCCGGCGCAGCCGCAGGCGGTTTCCTTGGTGCTTTGCGCATGCGGCGCCGAGTCGGTGCCGAGGAAGAACTTCGGGCTGCCGCTGGTCGCCGCCGCCACCAGCGCCTGGCGATGCGTCTCGCGCTTGAGCACCGGCAGGCAATAGTGATGCGGCCGGACACCGCCGGCGAAAATGGCGTTGCGATTCATCAGCAGGTGGTGCGCAGTCAGCGTGGCAGCAATGTTCGGTCCGGCTTCGCTCACGAATTGCGCAGCTTCGCGCGTCGTGATGTGCTCGAAGACGACGCGCAAGCCCGGGAAGCGCGCGACCAGCGGCGCCAGCACGCGATCGATAAAGACGCGCTCGCGGTCAAAGACATCAATGTCAGCATCGGTCACCTCTCCATGCACCAGCAGCGGCATTCCGGCCGCTTCCATCCGCGCCAGCACGGCATCGCAATGGCGGATGTCGGTGACACCCGAATCCGAGTTGGTCGTGGCACCGGCCGGGTACAGCTTCACTGCATGCACGATGCCGCTGGCCATGGCCCGGTCGATCTCTGCCGGCGGCGTGCGGTCCGTCAGATACAACGTCATCAGCGGTTCGAACTTGAGTCCGGCCGCCAAGGCCGCCAGCACACGCTGGCGGTATTCCGCCGCCTGCGCCGCCGTGGTCACCGGCGGGCGCAGGTTCGGCATGACGATGGCGCGGCCGAAACGGCGCGCCGAGTCGGGCAACACCGCCCGCAATGCAGCGCCATCGCGCAGGTGCAGGTGCCAATCGTCGGGGCGGGTGATGGTGAGTTCGGAAAGCGGCATGGCAGGCGTTCGGCTGGTGGGTCGGGCCGGACCAGACCGACACGACGGAGAATCCGGCAATTATAGCCCGCCGTCCTGCCCGCCCTTGAGCGCCAGCGCGCGCTCGTAAAGCCGGTTGCGTGCCTCGCCGCTGATCTGTGCCGCCAGCTTGACGGCCTGTTTGAGCGGCAGTTCCGCAAGCAGCGCCGCAAGCGTGCGCTCGGCTTCGGCCGAAAGGCCCGAAGACGGCGGCGGCGCCGACACCAGCAGCACGAATTCGCCGCGTGAACGGTTCGGATCGGCGGCTAGCCAGGCCGGCGCCTCTGCAAGCGGCATGCGCACGATGCTCTCGAACAGCTTGGTCAGCTCGCGCGCCACGACGATCTCGCGTTGCGGCTCGAGCCGGGCCGCGAGGTCGTCGATCGTCTCGGCCACGCGATGCGGCGCCTCGTAGAACACCAGCGCCGCATCAACCGCCCGCAGCGCCTCGATCGCCTCGCCGCGCGCCGCGGCCTTTGCCGGCATGAACCCGCAGAACAGCACATGCGCATCGACGAGCCCGGACGCCGACAACGCCGTGGCGAGGGCACTCGGACCGGGAACCGGGATCACGCGCTGACCGGCGTCCGCCACCGCGCGCACGATGCGTGCGCCGGGGTCGGACACTGCGGGGGTGCCGGCGTCGCTCACCAGCGCGACACGGCGCCCCTCGCCGATTGCCGCGACGATCGATTCGGCCGCTTCGCGCTCGTTGTGTTCGTGCGCAGCGACGAGGCGCGCGCCGATGCCGTGGTGGTCGAGCAGCCGTCGCGTGTGGCGGGTATCCTCGGCCGCGATCAGGTCCGCTCCGCGCAGCACCTGGAGCGCGCGCAGCGTGATGTCGGCGAGGTTTCCCAGCGGCGTGGCCACCACGTACAATGCAGGCGGCATGGATGATGCGGGTTCGGACATGATGCGATCGAAGTTGAGGACAGGGCGGATTCTGGGCTGCACGGAAGCGCACTGCAAGCAGGCCGGCCGATGACGCGCGGGGCACAGGCCGAGGCACTCGCCGCGGCGCACCTCGAGCGGCACGGCCTGAAGATCGTCGAACGCAACTTCCGCGTGCGCGGCGGCGAGGTCGACCTCATCTGCCGCGATGGACGCACGCTGGTATTCGTCGAGGTTCGTCTGCGCGGCAACGCGCGTTTCGGCGGCGCCGCGGCGAGCATCACCGCCACCAAGCAGCGGCGGCTCATCCTCGCCGCTCAGCATTATCTCGCCGGCAAACCGGAAGTCGCCTGCCGCTTCGATTGCGTCCTGCTGGATGCGCTCGATCCGGCGCGCATCAACTGGGTGCGCAATGCCTTCGATGCGGATTGACCTCGTGGGTCTCGTGGCGGTGCTGTTGCTGGCCGCCCTATCTCCGCAGTTCGCGGCGGCCCAGCAGGTTCGCGTACTGGTGCAAAGCTCGCCGCTGGCGGGATTCCGCTACTACGCCGGAGAGGTGCTATGGCAGGACATGAAGATCGGCGACGAACTCGTCCTGGTCCGGGAGCCCGACAACGCGCACGATGCCAACGCGGTTCGCATCGAATGGCGCGGCCACAAACTCGGTTACCTGCCGCGTGCCGAAAATCGCGCCGTCGCCATCGAGATGGACCGCGGCGCGCCGGTGGTCGCACGCATCGCCGCACTGACGCAGGACCGGAACCCCTGGAAGCGATTGCGTGTCGACATCTATGTCGTCCTCTGAAGACAGAAACGGACGACCTTGGGCGGGGTGCTAGAATCCGCGCCAAATCAACGAACTTGGCGCATGACACCGCCGCTGCCGCCGAAACGAGCCGTACCACGATGAATCTGATCGATCGCATTTCCCGCAATTTTGCCGACAGCGCCCAGACCAAGCTGCAAGCCGCCGAGTTGCTTGCGGCCCCCATTGTGCAGGCAGTCGACACCATGGTGCACAGCCTGATGAATGGTGGAAAGATCATGGCCTGCGGCAACGGCGGGTCGGCTGCCGATTCGCAACACTTCGCAGCCGAACTGCTCAACCGCTTCGAGAAGGAGCGACCCGGGCTCGCCGCGATGGCGCTGACGACGGATACATCGACGCTGACCTCGATCGCCAACGATTACGACTACGTACAGGTGTTCTCCAAGCAGGTACGCGCGCTGAGCCACCCTGGAGACGTCCTGCTCGCCATCTCGACCTCGGGCGGCTCGCCCAACGTCATTGATGCGATCGCCGCTGCACACGAGCGCGAGGTGCGCGTGATCGCGCTGACGGGCAAGGGCGGAGGCCGGATGGCCGGCCTGCTGCGCGAGGGCGACGTTCATATTTGCGTACCGGCCGACCGCACGGCGCGCATCCAGGAAGTTCACCTGCTCGTCTTGCACTGCCTGTGCGACGGGATCGATTGCATGCTGCTAGGAGCCGACGAATGAACAAGACAGGAATCCGCCTCGCCACCGCACTGCTGGTCGTGTCGGCGCTGCCCGCCATCCAGGCCTGCGTGCCGTTGATCGCGGCAACCGGCATCGGCGCCGGCGCACTGGTCATTGCAGACCGGCGCTCGGCAGGCGCCTACGTCGAAGACGAGTCTATCGGCTGGAAGGTCGAGGAACGCATGGTGCAGAAATTCGGCACCGAGACCCACATCAACGCGATCAGTTACAACCGCATCGTGCTGATTTCCGGGGAGGCTCCCGACGAAGCCACCAAGGCCGAGGCCGGGCGGCAGGCTGGCGACGTGGTCAACGTTCGCGGCGTGGTAAACGAGATCGTCATCGGCCCCGCATCCTCCGCCAGTTCCCGCGCCAAGGACACCTACCTCACCTCCAAGATCAAGGCGCGTTTCGTCGAGGCAAACAAGTTCGCCGCGAACCATGTGCGCGTGCACACCTCTGCGGGTACGGCATTCCTGCTCGGTATCGTGACACGCCAGGAAGCCGAGGATGCCGCGCAAATCGCCGCAACCACTGCCGGCGTGAACAAGGTGGTGCGCGTATTCGAGTACATCGCGGAAGCGCAGGCAAAGCAACTGGACACGCGGCCTGCCGAAGACACTCGCTCGGCGAAGTGACGCAGCTTCATTCTCAAGGCTGCGGCGCGCGCAGGGCGCGCTGCAGCCGCCGCATCAGCCAGCCGAGCAGCGGCAGGGTTGCATACAGTTCCTCGGCCGCATCCCAGTAGTCCCGGTGATCCCTGATTCGCCCGTGTGCGTCGAAAATCAGGTGGGTCGCGCCGCGTATCGTGCGTTCGCGACCATGCTCGCCGAAGCGGAACTCCCAGATCAGGACGGCACGGTCCGCATCTGCCACGCGCCCGGTCACGACAAATCGCGGGGCGTGCAGGGTTGCGAACATGTGTTCGAAAATCCGGCGTATAGCGTCGAGCCCGCGCACCTCGTTGAACGGATCCTTGAAGGACGCATCCACAGCGTAGATCTCTTCGAGCCGCGGCAGCATCGCCGGTTCGAGCGCCTCGTAGAACGCGATGACCGCGTCGACCGCGGTCATCATGATTTCGTCATGCGCCGGATTGCCCGGAACGACAGGCCGTAGGGCAGCATCGCAAGCAGCTTGAGCCAGCGGGTGAAGCGCTTCGGGAAATGAATCTCGAAGCGGCCTGCCTCGAATCCGTCGGCGATGTGCCTCGCAGCCTCGTCCGCACTGATCAATGCCGGCATGCGGAACCGGTTCTGAGCGGTAAGTGGCGTTTCGACGAAACCCGGATTGATCAGGAAGACATCGATCCCGCGTGGCGCGAGGTCCAAATGGAGCGTTTCGCAGAAGTTGATCAATGCCGCCTTGGTAGCGCCATAGACCAGCGCATTCGGCAGCCCGTGGTAGCCAGCCACGCTCGCCACCACGGCGATGGCGCCCTGTCCCCGCGCAAGCATGGACGGCAGCACCGCTGCCACACCGTTGATCACGCCGATCAGGTTCGTGTCGATCATGTGCCGTGCGCTATCGGGATCCAGTTCCCACGCGCGCACCGGCGTGTAACTGCCGGCATTCAACACCGCAAGGTCGATACCCCGCCAATCGCGCACCAGTCGCTGGGCTGCAGCAGCAACCGCACCGGCATCCCTGACATCGAGCGGCAGCACGATCGCATCGCCACACGATGCAGCCACGGCCTCGAGTTTCTCGGCCCCGCGTGCCGACAGGGCGAGGCGCGCTCCGCCAGCATGCAGCCTTTGCGCAAGCGCAGCACCGATTCCCGTCGAACCGCCGATGATCCAGACGCGTCGACCCTGCCAGTCCGCAACAGGCGTGTTCATCGGCATCTTCGTGCGCACCGGCCGAGGGCAGCTTCCGTCATATCGCCCATCATCGCTTGTGGAACGACAGCGTCACCTCGCCAAGGCGGAATCCGAATTTGCTCATCGCCGATCGATTCAGCATTACCTTGTCATCCATGAGGAACATCCAGTCGTCGAAGTCGACGTGATAAACCTTTCCGTCGACGGGCAAAGCAAGCACATAGCGCCAGCGCAGCGCGTTGCCGCTGACCGTCCCGACCGCTTCGCCGACGACATCATCGGCGGTACCGCGGTAGCGATGCTCGTCCAGGCGTGTCAACGTCCAAACGCGGCGCTGCGTCGAACCGTCGGAGTAGGTAAAGTGCTCGTCGAGCGTTCCGACGTCGCCATTCCAGGTCGCGTGGATCTCGACATGGAACCGCTTGACCACCCGGCCGGCGCGATCCTGGAACATCCCGTATGCATCGAGCGTTCCGTCGAAAAAGGCCGGAAGATGGAGTTGCGGCCGCTCCGCCGCGAAGTCCTCGATTTTCACGCTCGCACACCCCCCGAGCAGGAACGCCAACAGTGCAATCCATCCGATGCGCATTTCACCCTCGACGACGAAGCAAGCCGTACCACAGGAACAGCGCCGCCAGCACTTTCAGTACCACCGGCACGAGCGCGTAGACAAATGACAGGCTGGCGAGCGCATCCGCATCGCGCGCGCCGGGCTCATAGCCGAGCGCGGCAAGCAAGGGCAGTGCGATCCCAGCCGCCAAAGCGAGATTGAGCTTCGTCACCAGATTCCAGATGCCGAAGTAGGCGCCCGACTCGGCCCCCACGTCGCCGTTTCCATCGATCTCGATCGCGTCGGCCAGCATCGACGGAGGCAACGCGAGATCGGCACCGAGGGCGGCACCCGATAAGACGCAGATCATGCCGAAGGCAACAGCCGCACCCGGCCCGATTCCCCACGCCCAGATGAACACCGCGCAGGCCAGGCCCATCGACGCCAGCCACGCCCAACCCTTTCCCACATGACGCGACAGCGCGACCCAGAGCGGCAATGCGGCGACCCCGGCAATGAAATAGAGCACCAGGAAAAGCCCGTTGAGGTGCTCGAGTTGGAGGACGTCGGCAACGAAGAACAGCACCAGAGTCGCGGGCACGGCCGACGCGATGCCGTTGAAGGCGAAAACCGCCAGCAAGCGCGTGAAGGCGCGATTTCCGAGCGCCCGCGAGATCGCTTCACGCAGATTCGCGTGCTGGGGCCGGACACCGGATGACGGAGGCCCCGTCAGGAGCGAAATCACCGAAGCGAAGGCAAGCAGCGGCAGGAACATCCATGCGAGCCGCTCCAGTCCTCGAGCAAGATTCGTGTCGAATATCGCGGGCAGTGCCGCTGCCGCCACCACGCCAACAAGCGTGAATCCTTCGCGCCACGCCGTGATTCGCGTGCGTTCGTGGTGCAGTGCCGTGATCTCTGCACCCCAGGCGTAGTAGTTGATCTGCGCGATCGAGAAGCCGAGGTAAACCACCGCCAGCGCGCCTGCAAGCCAGGTTACGCCTACCCATTCGGCACGCGGCGCAAGCAGGCCGTACATTGCGATCCCGAGCAAGGGCATTGCGGCTGCGATCATGCGCTTGCGCGATCCCAGGCGATCGCTCCACCACCCGATCACGGGATCGATCAGCGCATCGAGAAGGCGCGCGCCGAGCAATACCGCCCCGACCAGCGACAGCGACATCCCCAGCGCATCGGCATAGAGCTTGGGCACGTGGACGTAAAGGGGCAGGGCCGCAAATGCCAGTGGCATTCCGAGCAGGCCGTAGGTGCAAAGCTGGCCTCGGGTCAGCACGGTTGCAGCGGCACGAGGCATTTCAGCTCCCTCGGCGCATACCGAGCAGTCGCTCGCGCAATTCCGGCGCACGCGTCCGGGAATCCAGCCATATGGAGAAGAAAGCGCGTGCGAATTCCGGGTCGGAAATCTCGCCCGTCAGCCGTCCCTGATGGAAGAACAGCGCACCCTGCGCAGGCAGGCTCACACCAACGATCGACTCCCCTTCCCTGACATCGGGAAACACGGTGGCGAGCAGCTTCTCCCAGCGCTTCAGGGTCACCTCGTCGCGCAAACCGAGTCGTTTGAGTTCGTCGATCGACGTCGACACCAGACGCTTGCCCGGAATGTCGCGGGAATAGCGCAGCGATAACGCGAAGGGCACGGAATCGTCGAACTGTACGCTGGCCGACCATAGCGACGCCTGGTAGATCGACAGGCCGAACCAGCGCATTTCTCCGTTGCCGAGCTCGCGCAGCCGGGTACCATCGAACCCCAGCCGCCCGACAAGTTGCTCGCGCACCGAGTCCGGCAACGGCGCGGCCTGCGCCGCCAAGGGGAGCAATAGCGCGAACGCCAGCAGGCGCAGATGCCGGCTCACGCCGCGTGCTCGAGCGTGAAGTGGCAGACGTCGGTCGATCCGGCACGGAAGGCCGCCTCGCAATACGCGAGGTAGAAACGCCACAGCCGAATGAAGTCGTCACCGAAGCCGAGCGCCCGGACGGCGGGCAATTGCGCGTCGAACCGGGTCGCCCAAAGCGACAGCGTATGCGCATAGTCCTGACCGAAGCGATACTCGTCAGCAACCGCCAGACCACGTTCCTCGGCCCTCTCGCGAAACACGGAAGGAGCCGGCAGCATGCCACCGGGAAATACGTACCGCTGAATGAAATCCGTTCCGCGCCGGTAGCGCGAAAAAAGCGCGTCTTCGATGGTAATGACCTGCACCGCTGCGCGTCCGCCCGGCTTGAGACAACTCCGCACCTGCGAGAAATAGGTCGGCCAGTAGCGCTCGCCAACCGCCTCGAACATCTCGATCGACACGATGTGATCGAACTTGCCGCGCATGTCACGGTAGTCGCAGAGTTCGAAACGCGCGCGGTCTTCGAAGCCGCGCGTTGCCGCGCGCGTGCGCGCGTAGTCGAGCTGCGCCGGCGAGAGGGTCAGGCCAAGAACATTGAGCCCGTATTCGCGTGCGGCCACCTCGGCCAATCCGCCCCATCCGCAGCCGATCTCGAGGATCGTCTGCCCTGGTTTCGGGTCGAGCTGATCGAGGATCCGACGGTATTTTGCGCGCTGGGCATAGTCGAAGGGTCGAGAGAAATCGCCTTCGAACAGTGCCGCCGAGTAGCTCATCGACGGATCGAGCCAAGCCTCGTAGAAACAGTTGCCGAGATCGTAGTGCGCCATGATGTTGCGGCGCGCCCCCCCGCGCGTGTTGGTACGCAACAGATGCCCGACCCTGTAGGCGATCAAACGCAACGCGTTGCCATAGACAGCACGCTCCAGCACCTTGCGGCTGCGCACCAGCAAAGCGAGGAACGCCGCCAGGTCGTCCGCTTCCCATAGCCCGTCTATGTAGGCCTCGGCAAGACCGATGTCGCCTTTGCCGAGAACGGCATCGAACATGCGCCAATCGCGGATCTGAACGCGCGCTGCGGATGCGCCGCGACCGAGCCGCAGTGACTGTCCGTCGGGCAAGGTCATGTCGACGCTGCCATCGACGAGCCGGTCCAGCAGGGACAACACCACGGATGCACCACGCGGAACGGCGCCGCGCATGCGCGGCAATGAGCGCGACAGGACAGCCTCGAATTCACTCATGTTGTAGTCTCTTCCAACGGAGGTTGGGGTTTACGAAAAAAGGATGCGCGGCAGACCACGGCCAGCCGAAGGGCCTGCCAGTGAATGCGAAGAACGACCGCGCAGGTCATCAGGGGAAAACGAACGAGCGCGGACAGCAGCGACCGGTCATCGAGAGGCCGGGCGCGCCCTGCGAGCCGCGTCGTCAACACGATGCGCCCGGATTCGAAATAATCGATCGCGACGGCCTGTACCGCCCCGCGCCGCGTGAAACGAAAGCGATACTCGCCGCTCACCGGGAAAAAGGGCGAAACGTGGAAAACCTTGCGGGCCCAAAGCGAGTCCCCGGCGCCGATCGCGCTGCCGTCGCCATGGGCAACCAGATAGTTGTGCCGTTCGCCGAAGGTGTTATTCACTTCGCACAGCACGGCGCGCAGCGCCCCTTCGACATCGTGGCAGTACCAGAAGCTGACCGGATTGAAGACGAATCCGAACATGCGAGGCATGGTCTGCAGGATGATCTCTCCATCCGCGTGGATGCCATGGTGCTGCAACAAGGTTCGAATCCACCGCTGGGGATGCGAGCCATCTCGCGGCCCGTGGTCGGAATACTCGATACGCATTGCGGCTCGGCGATTGACGCCAAGCAGGCGCAGGCGTAGATCGCCGAGAGACGACAAGGGCAGCCGCAAGAAAAACAGCGGGTAGCAAAAGCGATTCGTCGCTGGCGAATGGCGCACATGCATCACCGAACCGACGCATAACTCGGGAGTCATGCGAACTCCGGAGTGCGATCTGCAGCGTTCTTCTGCGCATGCCAGGGCGCCGCGACACCGAGGCGGGCCGCCACATCCAGTGCGGAGCGCAGGCCGTCCTCGTGAAACCCGTAGCCCATCCACGCGCCACAGAACCACGTGTTGCGCTGCCCCTGGATACGCGCGACCCCAGCCTGCGCATCGATTGCAGCGCGGTCGAACAGCGGGTGCGCGTAATCGAAGTCGGCGATGACCTTCTCGGAGCCCGGCTCCGTAAATGGGTTAAGCGAAACGATGACGGGCCCGACGAAAGGAATGGGCTGCAGCTTGTTGATCAGATAGGACACGCTGACCGGCCGCGAGTCGATCTCGCCCCGGCCGGCAAGGTAATTCCAGGCAGACCAGGTTGCCTCATTGCGCGGCAACAATGAGCGATCGGTGTGCAGAACGGCACGGTTTCGCTGGTAGCCGATGCTCCGCAGCAGCCTCGCTTCCGGATGGGTCACATCCTGGCCGAGTATGGCAAGCGCCTGATCGCTATGACAGGCAAAAACGATGTGGTCGTACCGCTCCGAGCCCCATGGCGTTTCGATCCAGGCGCCACCCTCCTCGCGCACCACGCGCCGGACAGGCGACGACAGTCGGATGTCCGCCAGTTGCGCAGCGATCTTGTCCACATAGACCCTGCCACCGCCCCGCACCGTGAGCCATTGCGGGCGATCCAACAACTGGAGCAGGCCGTGATTGCGGCAGAAACGCACGAAGGTTTCGAGTGGATAGCCGAGCATTGCCTTCGTCGGACACGACCAGATTGCCGCGGCCATCGGAAGCAGGTACCAGTCGCGGAACTCGACGCTGTAGCGGTGCGCGTTCAGATAATCGCCTAGCGAAATGCGATTTGCGTTCCCCGCATCCGCGTCGGCGACCGAATCGCGGTTGAACCGCAGGATGTCCTGAAGCATGCGCCAGAACGCGGGGCGCGCAAGGTTGCTGCGTTGCGCGAACAAGGTCGCGAGGCTCGATCCGGCCCATTCGATGCCCGGTTCAGCCAGGCTCACGGCAAACGACATTTCGCTCGATGCAACCGGTACGTCGAGCGTTTCGAACAACGCCGTAAGGTTAGGATAAGTCCGGCGGTTGAAAACCAGGAATCCGGTGTCGACCGGGTACGTCGCGCCCTCTAGGGTGACATCGACCGTGTTGGTATGCCCGCCGAGGCGCGCTTCGGCTTCGAACAGGGTAACCTGATGCCGTCGCTGCAGGAGCCAGGCTGCCGACAGACCGGATATGCCTGCCCCGATCACTGCGATTCGCATTCGATCACCTCCATTTACAAGTCTGGCGACACACAACCATTCACGACATTTCAACGGGCCGTTGCCGATTCATCGGCCGCCCGCCAGCATCGTCTCGATCTCGGCGACGACAGTCGGGCTATCCGGCTCGATCGCGCTCTGGAAACTGACCACTCGCCGACCCGAACGATCGATCAGGTACTTGTGAAAGTTCCACTTCGGTCGCGCGCCGGTGCGGTCCGCCAGCTCATCGAAAAAGGGATTCGCCTTGGGCTGAGACACATTGGTCTTGGCAAACATCGGGAACCGGATGCCGTAAGTCGATCGACAGAATTCGGCAATCTGCGTGTTGCTCCCCGGCTCCTGCTGTCCGAAATCGTTGGAAGGGAATCCGATGACGGCAAAACCCCTGTCCCGATATTTCTGGTGCAGCGATTCCAGCGCTTCGTACTGCCGGGTGTATCCGCAAAAACTCGCAGTGTTTACGACCATCACGACCTTGCCGGCGAATTTGCAGAGCGACATGGGCGTTTCGTCCTGCAGGCGGTCAAAGGTGTGTTGCAGAAGCGGCGGACAGCCGGCGGGCGCATCCGCAAGCGCAACGCCCGCCATGGCTGCAAGGCTGGCAGAAAGGAGCAGTGCACGCAGATTCAATTGCTCACCGCCGTCGTCTCGCAGCAGGCACGATCAGCTGGCTGCGGAATCGATCTCAGAGTCAAATCCCGAGCACCGTTCAGGTGCAACATGATCATCAGTTGCAGCGGATCGAGCGGGACGGGTTCGACCAATTGCACCCCCGCCATGCCACCGCGGTCGTTCAAAGATGTCGGCGGGTCCATGGCGGGATGACCCGTTGCAGCGAATGCGCTGAAGCAGGCAAAGAATGCAATCGCCAAAAGGCTCCCCCGGCGAAGTGACCTAGACATAAACCCTCCGTTTGTCGTGGACAAAACTACCTTATGTGGCTACATTATGATTTCGAAAGCGACTTGTCAACGCTTTGTCTTGGACAAACTAATGGCTGACGTTTCTGGACTCACCATCGCAGCGGTCGAGCGCGATACCGGGCTATCCAAGGACACCCTGCGTGTATGGGAGCGCAGATACGGGTTTCCGAAACCCTTGCGCGATCCGTCGGGCGAACGCCTTTATGCAGCAGACGATGTCGAGCGCCTGCGCCTGATCAAACGCCTGCTCGATCAGGGGCATCGCCCTGGCAAGGTGGTCGGAACGGCGCCAGCGGAACTGCTGCGGCTGCTCGAAGCGCACACGCCAAGGACGGCGGCGGCACTACCCGGCAGCGCGGAATGCGCCGCCCTGATCGATCTGCTGAAACTGCATCGCAGCGACGAACTGCGCGCAATGTTGTCGCAGACCTTGTTGAAATTCGGCCTCCAGCGCTTCGTTGCGGAAATCGTCGCCCCGCTCAATCGGCATGTCGGCGAAGCGTGGCTGCGCGGCGAAATAGCGGTGATGGAGGAACACCTTTACACGGAATTGATACAGAACACGCTGCGCGCCGCAATCAACGCCCACGCGGCGCGCGGCACGCGCCCGAGAGTTCTGTTGACCACGTTTCCGGACGAGGAGCACACGCTGGGCCTGCTCATGGCGGAAGCGATGCTCGTGCCAGAGGGGGCGCACTGTATTTCGCTGGGCACCCAGACGCCGCTATCCGACATCCGCATGGCCGCCGCCAGCGGCAGTTTCGACATCGTGGCCCTGTCCTTCTCGTCCGCATATCCGGTCCGGCAGGCGGTCGACGGGCTGCTCTCGCTGCGCGATCGGCTTGCGGGCGAAGTCGGCATCTGGGCGGGCGGCGCTGGCATCTGTGGCCGCCAGCGCAGCCTGCCGGGCATCCGCGTGATTGCCGAGATCGATGACACTCTCGCGGCACTGCGGGATTGGCATAACGCCCACCTGAACAGCTGACCGAGCGGTATTGCGACGCAATCTCACTGACGCAGGACGCCAAAGCTCGTAGAATTCTGCTTTTGGCGAGGACTCCAATGCTCTATCCAGAACTCTTCAAATCGCTCGAGACGGCCCGCTGGAGCATGGCGAACGACGTGCCGTGGGACTCGTTCGATGCATCGCGCCTGAGCGACGATCAGGCGATGACGATCAAGATGAACGCCATCACCGAATGGTCTGCCCTGCCGGCGACCGAGATGTTCCTGCGCGACAACATCGACGACAGCGACTTCTCCGCCTTCATGTCGATCTGGTTCTACGAAGAGCAGAAGCATGCCCTGGTGCTGATGGACTACCTGCAGCGCTTCCGCCCCGACCTGGCGCCGAGCGAAGCGGAACTCCACGAGGTCCGCTTCGAATTCGATCCGGCGCCGCCACTCGAAACGCTGATGCTGCACTTCTGCGGCGAGGTGCGCCTCACACAGTGGTATCGCCGCGCAGCGGAATGGCATACCGAACCCGTGATCAAGCACATCTACGACCTGCTCTCGCGCGACGAGGCACGCCATGGCGGCGCTTACCTCCGATACATGAAGCGCGCGATCGAGCGCACCGGCGATGTGGCGCGTGCCGCCTTTGCCCGGATCGGCGTGCTGATGGCCAGCTCTTCGCGAGCCGGCAAGCCGCTGCATCCGACCAACCTGCACGTCAGCAAATCCAATTTCCCGCGCGACACGGTGCAGAGCCGCCTGCCGGATCCGGACTGGCTCGAGCACTGGCTGTCGGAGCAGATCTGCTTCGACAAGGCCTGTGAAGCGCGTGTCATCGGCGGCATCCTGCGCAACCTGTCCAGCCTGTTCGAGCACAAGATCGAAACGCCTGCCGACCTGAGCCGCTATCGCAAGACGCTTGCCGCAGCCTGATGCGCGACGGCATCGATCACGGCCGCCCCGCCTTCGAGGCAAAGATCTGCGCGCCGGACTCGCTCGTTGCGCGCGTTGCAAATCTGCCCCGCCCGCTGGTGTTCACCAACGGCGTGTTCGACATCCTGCATCGCGGCCACGTGACCTACCTGGCCCAGGCGCGCGCGCTGGGCCTTGCGATGATCGTCGCGCTCAACTCTGACCAATCGGTGCGCCGCCTCGGCAAGGGTGACGACCGACCGATCAACGTGCTGGCCGACCGGCTGGCCGTAATGGCCGCCCTCGAGTGTGTGGACCTCGTGACCTGGTTTGACGAGGACACACCGATCGAGCGCATCCGCGGCGCCCAACCCGATGTCCTCGTCAAGGGAGGCGACTGGCCGGTCGAGCGCATCGTCGGCAACGATCTGGTGCGGGCGCGCGGCGGCATTGTGGTGTCGATACCGTTCGAGCACGAACGCTCGACGACCGCGCTACTGGAAAAGATCCGGCGCCTCTGACCGGCGCCTGATGCCGCAGGCGTCAGAAACTGTGGCGGATGCCGAGCGAGATCCCGCTGCGACCCAAACCGAGCGGCCCACCGTCGACCTCGCCGCCGCCGAGCCTGAACACCCCATTGGGATCGTTGGACAGCCGCGTGTAGAAAGCATAGATCGCGGTCTGCGCCGAAAGGCCGTGCTCATAGCCGAGCGCGATCTGCCGCGCGCCGTTGAGCGACATTGCGCCGACACTGGCATCGAGCGCACGTGCGAAATTCAGTTTGAAGGCGCCGTCGCCGACGCGCTGCGCCAGCCCGATCCACCAGGC